>WLWD01001330.1_pt1 | contig 172076 bp, 115 predicted proteins | sample 6712731 | NCBI WGS metagenome assembly WLWD01 (sample SAMN12718690, study PRJNA576275) | sponge metagenome | isolation source: marine sponge | host: Mycale hentscheli | place: New Zealand: South Island, Marlborough, Capsize Point | collected 2014-11-01
TTTTAACTTGAGAAATAAAATAAATATATCACCAATTTAACACAATGTGGTGTCACTTCTTATGTAAGGTGTAAATTGTATTTGAGGGCAGCATGCTATTGCCTCAGACAGGGAAAAACTGTTAATGAAAAAATATATTTCTGCTATGGATGTAGTCGTTGCCTTGTGTCAGATACAGTGTATGCATCGATATTGGATTCAGTATTTACACTCCAGAGTAGTATATTTTGCAAGAAAATTTGGATGCCAATAATCATTGAAAAAACATTTATTTAGAATCAATTAGGAGTAGTTATAGGCAAAAAAAAAAAAGAAAAGAAAAAAAAAAGGAATAGTAAGCTGTATATTGTTTCTTGAATAAGCACCGTAATCCTAACCTGGCCAAAGGAAATTAATATCTTGGTGGTATTACCTATCTTTGAGGAGAAAGTCAGAGATTCTAGTTTATGTTACACATATTGTTAACGTAATTTATTGACTGCAAATAAATACACACTCACATAAATGGAGCAATTAATTAAATATAATGAGTATGTGTATTGCTCTACCGCTCACACTTTACTGTAATGAATACGCCCACTGTCTGGTAGTGATTAGCTAATGTAGTAACTAAATACCTCTTTAGGTGTCCTAAATATCAAACTTCACTCACATTAGCTAGTTGTCCCAAATAAGCAATTATACAATGCAGGGTGTCTGCAGTCTTCTGCATACAAATACCTATTATATAGCTAGCTTTAGCAGTTCCTTCAAAAAATATTCATGAATGGTGCTGCCTTGCTCACCAATAACTAATATGCCTCTAATACCACAGAAAATATTCTATTAAATACCACCTCTAGCTAGTTGAAGGGATTTCTGAACTAAACACATATTTTTACTGGTATCTTCACGGTCGGCATTATATAGCTAGCTAGCTGCTACGAGACATTCGACTGAGCTACCCAGTGGCTAGCAACGTACCACACGAGGTCGGGACCGTAGAGTGAGCCCACAGAAGGAGTGTCGCGAGAATAGGTATTAGGTGTACCTCCATGAGTGACGAACAAGCTATTTCTAGCACACAAGAGACTTAGAGTTCAGCCCAAGGTTGTTACAATGAGCCAACAAGCGGAAACGTGGGCGTTATAACGTAATGAAGTTAACTCTCTCCTCTTAGGGCGTTACACATCCGGTTGTTTTGTGTCGTAAGAGAATTTACTTGTACTGTACTTGTGTAAGTGTTGTGATGTGGAGGTGGAGCGTTGTGCTTCGTGGGGCGGGGGTAAACGCTGTCTGACACAGAGGGGGGTGGGGTGCTGGAACCCCTATTGCTTAACTGAATGGATATTTGTCTGTAGCTAGCTAAAATAGTCAAACTTTGTTGGACCATCAATTATAATCCTAGAAATTCCTTATCAATGTCTGTAGCTAGCTAAAATAGTCAAACTTTGTTGGACCATCAATTATTCTGTTTGAATCGGCCATAATAGCAGGTGTAAACACCTATCTAGTTCTTTGGTTGGTTTTGGTGATTGTGATAAGCGCTTGCTTTCATTTGGTTTTGCAAATTGAATTGAAGTAATGAGTCAATCTGTATTATAAAAAATTAACCCAAAGCAATAAATCTGGAGGTGCCCCCCCCCCCCCCCCCATCCCTCCCACTTTCATTACCCCTGACCATATTATTTGGGTTTGGTGTTCACCCAGGGAGGAGAGGTAGAGAGAAGGGTCTTGCCCATGAGACCATAACGAATAATGCTGATGAATAATAGTGCCAATGTTTTGTATGGATAAACCACATGAGCACACATAGAGAAAAATGTCACCTTAAAGTCACAGCAGAATCCTTACAAGGTTTGCTGATTATACTACAGTGGAAGACCTTTAATAACCTAGTTTGTAAATTTCTTTTTGAACTTTCTCCAACATTTTTTTAATATATCAAAACCAATTTGGACTGTTTGATTTAAATATAATGCAGACTCTGTCTAACCTGTCACACACACACACAAACATACACACATACATAGACACACACACACACACACACACACACACACACAATTATCATGCACAAGATAGTGGCAGGTAGATAGCTGTATAGCTGTCTATACTCAAAACAACTAATTATTAATATTTTCATGGCTGAAGTTTTACGTAACTTCCAATTGGTTATTATATGCACATTTGTACTCTTGTAAGTAGTTAGGCTTACTACTAATAGAGCACATTCTGACAGCTCAATTTCAAAATTCCTTTTGGTATTTTGATTACATTTTTTCATTTTATTTTATGATGTACCTATTGAATATTGCCAGATTTCTTATAGAATTGTCATCTTTAGTTATATCTATGGAGTCTTGAGCAGTTAAACTGCAGCAACTGGAACTACTTGTCCTCAGGGGCGGATTCAGTGCTAATGACGGGGAAGGGCCAAAATATATTTAGGTCAAAGTATGTAAATGATTTGGACATTTATTTATGGACGAGGACATAATAACAATGGAGTTGTTCTATTAACATGAATACCAGTTTGGTATCCTATACATTACAATTTTTATCAATAAACTAGGTTCGAAGGGGAGGGTCCCCCCTCATTTCCCTCCAATCCTGCCCGGCTGGATTTTCACTTGCTTTATTTGTTTTATACCAGTAAAAGCATAAAACAAGTGCTCATCCTATCTGGGCTAGTACAATGCTTAAGACTAATTACAGCCCTGAGGCAGGAGTAATGTCAGCACTTTGAACAAGCTGTTTTGTGATAGATCAGCTCAAATAATGTAATATATTGTAAATATAGATTCAAAAGATGCAGGGGGTACAGTATGGTTTATAGCACCAAGGAAGTGTTAATGTAATTAGAGATAGAATAGTATGCATAGAAAGTTAATGAATAGAACCAAAAGGAAATGTGAGGAATCACTGGACATAGTAGCTATGGGATAGAGGAATAAAACAATAAAAAAAGTTGAAATTTGATAAATATTATTTATAGCCCGTTACCCGAGCGACCGCGCTTGTCGTTAAGAACTATAAATCTGATACAGTCTGGTATGCCCGTAAGAAAATGTATTAGCGGGGAAAAGTCTGATATAGTTCTTAGCAACTATAATTATGGTAGAAGGCAGATCAAAGCAAAATGGAATAATGAAGAGTTTGGGTACTTTAATACAATTACTAAGATAGCTAACGCTATACTTTGCTCGTTGTTTATGTTCTGGCTATAAAATAGTTATAAACCAAAATCATTAGGTTTGTATTTCGATTTATAAATTCTCGCCACTCGGGCTGCGCCCTCGTGTCTCGGAGTTTATAAATCGCATACAAACCTCAATTTTGGTTTATAACTATAACAAAAAACCTGATCAGAAAACAACATCAACTGCTAATAATATTGTGTATATTATTGGATTAGAATCATTATTGTCTCATTTAGTAACGATAATTAAACGTATAAATTCTTAGAATACATGTGTGGGAAAATTAGTCCTTTGAACAACAGTCACAAATTTAGACCAGCTACATCGGCTGATAAGGGTCACCCTCTTTAAGATTGAAAGTAGCTAAGTTATATGTATTCTGATTACTATACAGAAGAAGTTGATAAATAAATCATTATAATAGATTGGGTGAGCAGAGTTTGTTTTTGCACTCCGTTAGTGCAAGGAAATACTCACCACCAGTACAGAGGAAACCTTCAAAATACACATCTACTGACAACACTACTCAGAACTGCCTTGGAATCATATCCTAATACTGAAGAAGTAGAAATTGAACATGAGGTGTTGGACAGATACTATAAGGTGGCAGTAGCCTTCTGTCTACACATGCACGCTCATCTTTACGTAACACTTCATAACAATAACAGTAAACAGTATAACAACTACTTTTGTTACTGCTGTGGTAATTCTAAGAAATCATTCCCATTATAAAAAATTGCCCTTTTCAGTTTAAACTGTAATACAAAAGTATGTCAACAGAGTAACCTTGCTTTGGCACTTGCTGGTGTTTGAAGTTGAGGTGAAAGAATTCAATGTCAGGCAAAATATATTGATGGTTCTTATCAAAATGAAAGCCTAGAGCCCATTATGCTTAATTAGAACTTAAGCTGATGTTTCCACTTCTTGCTGAAGTCCTCTTCAGGCAACACGTCCATTTTTTCGGCTGAAAATGGTTGAATGATTTGAAAAAGAAAGCTGTTGCCCTACCCAACCTGTAGAGCGACTAACTGTTTCCTATTTTAGGGAAGTGGCAGCAGTGTGGAAGATTCAGTCATTCTTGGCTGAAATAATAATAGCTAATAGCAAATTTTCTCGTTTTTTTTACAGCCAATAATATTGTTCCGGCAAGAAGTCGGTTAAGTTTGACATCTGAACTCATTGCCAGGAGGTGAGGTTACTGGTTCTTCTCAGAACCCAGGTGGTGCCACTTCTTGTGCTGCTGTGGATTTTCCTGGAAGTGACCTAGCTTGTGGTGATGTGGCTGGTTCTCTGGAAACATCAGTGAGTCTCAAGAGAGAAGTTTGGCTAAAGGTATGATGGGTGGGTACACTTGCTGTGTCCCTGGATGTTACAATAACAATAAAAAGGACAAAGAAGTGAATTTTCATAAATTTCCTAAGGATAAACCAGTGAGGGAGAAGTAGATTAATGCTATAAAAAGGAAAGATTTTATACCCACTAATCATCATCGAGTATGCTCAAACCATTTTATGGGGGGGGAGAAGGAATTTGTCGGATATTCCTACAATATTTCCATTGCTTCCTCAACCCTACGATTAGGAAGGAGCCAAAGTTGCGTGTGCACGTTCCACCTAATAAAAAGGTTAAAAAATCCCAGTCTGAACCACCCAAGCCATTAGTGGATGGTCTAGAGGAAATATTGGCACTAACTAAAACTGTGGGTACACTTCAAGATGAAAATGCATCCCTTATTGTGACATTGAAAAAGCAAAAAATTGAAATGAATAATTTATGAATGGAGGTAGAGAAGCATAAATTTGGTTTGGAAAGATTTGCTGGAAGTGATGATGATATTCATTTTTACACTGGATTTCCCAATTACAGCACATTCAAAAGTTTTTATGACTTCCTTCTTGCTGCGACTCAGCTGAGCTATTGGGGTTCTACATATTCTGACAGCCGAGATGAACAAGAGATGAACAAAAGCGTGGCCCTCAACGTAAAATACTGCCAATAGATGAACTATTTATGGTTTATCGATTGCGATGTGATGCACTTGAGAAAGATATCGCTGATATATTTGGAGTGAGCGTCAGCACTGTAACTCTTATTACATGGATAAACTTCTTATACCACACACTAAAACAGCTACCAATCTGGCCATCTGCAAAAGTCATTAAAGATACAACGCCGAAATGCTTCAAAGAACAGTATCCTGAAACAAGGGTGATACTTGATTGTACGGAACATTTCATAGAAATGCCATCATCATTTCGTGCTCAATCAAACACCTATTCTGCTTATAAAAGCCACAATACTGCAAAAGGTTTAATCGGTATTGCACTGAATGGCTTTGTAACTTTTATTTCAAATCTATATGGAGGCCACATATCTGATAAACAAATTACTGAGCTATGTGGTATTGTCGATCTATTAGAGCCTAAAGATATGGTAATGGCAGACCGAGGATTCGACATACAACATATTTTGGCAGCCAAAGAGTGTCAAACTTAATATTCCACCATTCATGAATGGGAAAGATCAACTCTCTCTCGAGGAAGAATTTGAAACAAGAAGTATTGCTTCAGTGCGAATACATGTAGAAAGAGCCATTGAGCATATCAAAAATTATCGCATACTGCAGGGAACAATACTTAATAGAATACATTGACAACTAGATCAAAATTTGGTTTATATGTTCTAATTTTCTCCCCCCCCCCCCTCTTGTTCTGAGAAGAACTAGAAGAGGGGCCACCTGTCAATGAGTTCTGAGAAGAACTAGTTGTACACTCGCCAACTATCACTCTCCATTATTGCAGGTGCTACAGCAAAAAATAAGCCAAGTGGTAAGCAAAACGAATCGGTAGTGCAATACCACCGGTGGGCGTGGCCGAAGCTTCCGTCATGTCATCATGCAAATCCCTATTCTAGTGGCCTCACGACAACTGTCAGCTAGTCTCACAGGGCCAGACCCTTTCTTGCTTTACTTGTGGTAAAAGTCTGGCCTGCGAGACTAACTGTCAGCAACCCACTTAGTATGGAGCCAAAGATGAAGTGTACCAAGTGAAGATACTTCAAATGATATCCTTGTCCTTACCTTGGATCTAATCTCTATGTACCATTTTTTATGATATTAATGGCATATTGGTCAAAAAATAAATGGAAAAACTTCTCTGGTTCATTTCAAATGTACTGGGCATTCGCATTTCATCTGTAAATGTTATATATTTATGATTCACTTGCATATCTTTTTCTCACTTGTTCTATTTGATCAAGGTTTAGACAACATCAAAAAGATAATGTAGGATTTAGAAATTCCCATGCAATAAGAGTATCATACTAAGAGGTGTTTACGTGTGAAAACTTATTTTCTTTTGGATGTTTGGATGTGAAAAATCACCTAATACTTAAAAATGTCCATAATCTTTTCATTATGTAAGTAGCCATGTACTTGACTACTGTCCTTTCTCTGACAGTTTTGGTAGCTGCGACTGAATCTATACAACTAAACCAAGTAGAGACTAGGCCCTGCCCAATTATAATAACATTTTTTCTGGAATAATAGACATGAAATAGCATAGCGGAAGAAATCTAGAATAATATTGGTATTTAGGACAATAATAAAGGGAAAATGAGAATAATCAGTTCATATAATCCTTAATTAAAAAAAAAATCAATGGTGTTAATTTCTCTCTCATTTTTTTACAAGAACATAAACATTTACTGCTAATTCTTAATGCTGTGATCATTAAGTAATCTTTCAATTTTTCCCTTTGTTTAGGTATCTTTAAAAGAGATTCAGATGTTGTATTTGGACAGTTCCATTCTCATCCACTGTGCAAATACACCTACAAACACACACAGCATTCTATATATAATATTATATATCTTACCTTGTCACAGGTAATTGCTGATTAATGTGTGACTTACCAGCAAGTTGATATTCATCTTCATAACTAGTACAGTCCACAAATTAATCTCCAACATATTGGTTTAAAACATGAAGAGGTGTCCCCAGAAAATATTTTTTTTTGGCTGGGCTGGAGTTTATCACTTTGTGTATGACACACTCCATTTTTGCATGACTAGATGACAAGTGAACTGAGGTAAATTACCTATTACTGTGAGAATTGTAATAGTATAAGCTTTCTACACGTTAAAAAGTCTGCTATTATTAATGCACACAAGCCAAACCCCACCCTTTCCCCTTTCCTCCCCAACCCACAGCAACAACAAAGATAATGCCTATACAATTGTACAAAACATTCACCATTGTATCAAGACTACTGCATTCTGCAATTTTTTTTAGTATACTCAGTATTATTTAATATTCATTTATGAAATGTAACCTTTCCTTGACAATAGTCATTGATGATTAAAATTATGCTACAAAACAACAGAATTCAAAATAAAAATGCAGCGGCTATGAACTTAAAAAGTAGCGTTTGCATATGGAACTAATTTATGTCTAACAGTTTGGAAAAAATTCACATGGTGTATAATTTTTAAATAATAAGTTAAAGTTCTGGTGTAGTGTTACACCCACTCATTCAAAGGAGCTAGATTACAACCGTGAATATCAACGTCATACTTATTACCAAGAAAAGTAAGTCATATGTTAAATTCAGAAATTTTACTAATGGTCAGAAGCCAATATTGACTATGCAAATAATAAATTATACTTATTAATAATTGGACATCACAATTATATAGTTACCAGCTTTCCAGTTCAATGTCAATGCTAATTTGCAAGTTATTATACAAATAAGAGAGTATTTTCAATGACTATTGATATTAACTGCCTTATGAGAATACTGAAAATAGTCTTTCCTTCCAATTAATACCAATTGGAAGGGTGAGTATTATTAACTTCACTCTATTCCAGCCACTCTATTCCGGAATTATGAGTTCTAAATCTCCCAGTATATAATGGAAGGACATCAGAGTATTTCATTTGACTCCCCACAATTACTTCTAGTAGCCATGTACTTGACTACTGTCCTTTCTCTGATAGTTTTGGTTGCTGCAGCTGAATGTATACCACTTAATCAAGTGGAGACACAACGCAATGCAAGATTGACACTGAGATCCATTCTTACGAATTTTGCCAGAATCACCATTGGCTTTTCAATAACCTTGGACTATATCGTTGTGATCGTAGATGTGATTTCATCCGCATGTGACAAGTTTGTGACAATGCTCATGACTGTGGTCATGGAGACGACGAAGTGGGTTGTAGCACGTTAAAATTTAACGTTTAATGGTAAGGATTGAAAAAAGTAATGTGCTGTGAGGTGTGTTTGCTAACTAAGACATTAATTTATGGCACTGATGTGTATTAAGAGGATCACACTTAAATTTCCAATAGTTTTTGCATGGAAGCAATTTATTATTTAATTATTGGGTATTATTTGTGTAGATGAGAGAAAAACTACAGGAATGAAAGTAAGCATACACATTCACAATAGCTTTCAAAATGAAAATAAATATATGACTTTTATGTGTTAATCTTCTGTTTTTCAGGATGCAAATGAAGTAAAATTTCAAGATATTCTTGGTAAACTGTTGAGGGCCAGGCTGCAACAGAGTTTGGAGGAATAATACTTCTTTTATCTTTATACAATGTTCTTAGATATGAATGTAGCCATGATTGTAGAACTATTTGACTAGATTGTTTCCAAGTAGAAATATTTTTCTTTGTGAACCGATACTAGATAGTAATTGTATTGGTTTTATTGTTATTCTTGATTTAGAGATGACAGATGGGGTGTACAGCTTTTCAGAGAAACGTATCTGTATACATCAAGTGCCGACTACATCTTGGATAGTTGCTTTCAATTAAAAAAAAAAATCTTCTTGGTTCTGTCTATTCTTAGTAGTTTTGTAGATTTATAGATTCTTTACATAACATACAGTATCAGTGTGTTTTGTACCCACAACAGCCTATTTTAGATATTGAATGTTGCTGGACAAACAGTTGTCTATACACGTACACAAGTAAATGGAGGTTGTGAGACTAGCATGTCCGAGTATAACGAGCTTGTGTGATGCAGCCTGAGAAAAAAATTGTGATTTTACTCAAGGGTATATTTAGATTGACACTTTCTCACCTAAAGGGGTCTGACCAAACAGAGTGGTGCAACCGACTTGTACCGGTTTACTTATTCACCTTGACTTGCGCAATCTGATTGGACAGCTTGAATGCATCATGATACATATAATATATATAGTACTTATTACATGAGTCAAAGTGTGATATGGCAAAATATTTCATGAGCAGGCTTATTTATTTTCATAAGCCAGAGGCAGTGTAAATTAAGCCTGAGAGTGAAATATCTAGCCATTATCACTCTGATGAGTGTAATAAGTGGTTTATTCTATGCTAGATATTTTCACTGTTGTAGTTTGTACTAGGCTTGGTACTTCAAGGTGTAAAGTTGGCTGTAAAACTCTCTAGGGGCACCCCACACCCCCAGCTGATATTATAGCAAACTTACCTGGTTGGGTTGACTTCACTAGAGGAAGGTGGCAGTAAAAATACAGAATACTGGTAAGCTATCGTGGTTGCTATAACTACTAGCTTATCAGAGGGTAATGAGCCTGCTCAAATACAGCTTGAGATAATACCATAGCAACACCATAACACCACAGTACAGTGTGAGATAACAGTGTGATAATGTGAGTAGTCTCACGGGTAACATACCTAAAACAACATTTCAAAGATATCTAGCATGGAATAAATAAAATAAATAATTAAAAAAAAATATTATATACATAATTATAATTATTATGGTCAACTTTCTGTGTCAGCAATGAAAACAATAGATATATGCCGCATTCATAAGAGAAATTAAATGTGATTGCAATGGACATTCACCACTCCTACCTGAAGTTCCAACGAGAGTTCCAGTGTATACCGTAAAATCTGCAGCACAATCGCATCTCACTGGGCCAAAACCCTTTACCCAACCACTAAGCGTATCTGTTAGGTAAAGTATGACCTGTGAAACTAAGTCCATCAACTTGCCTTTGAGAATGCCTGATGGTAAATTGACGGTACTACAACCCTTTAGCATATGTGTACTGATGGTAAATACTCGTGCACTTCACAAATATATAATATATATAATATATATAATATATATATTATATATATATATATATATATAGCTATATTATAGGGAAAAAAATCTTGCCATGTAGCTACAGCTTTCGGGTGGCTGAGATGATGTACGTCGCCAAGGTAACGGATGTCGGGGTTGGCCGGTTTTATGTATACAACTTAAGATTACATGTAAAAACAAGAAGTACACGGATTTAAGAATGAGTGATAACATGTCTGGCCAGTTGTAGGCAGACTACTGTTATCGGCATGCGTTGGAGAACAGGTAAAGGGTCGCCAACTAAAGATTAGATGCCAGTTACACCACACCAGTCATGAGTGCTAATGGTTGAGTGAAGATAAACATAGACACAACACAGGTCACACTGAAAGGGTTCAGGGAGTTTGTGGAAAGATCCCAGTTACACCACACCAGTCATGAGTGCTAATGGTTGAGTGAAGATAAACATAGACACAACACAGGTCACACTGAAAGGGTTCAGGGAGTTTGTGGAAAGATCCCAATCAGTATAAAATTCTGGCATTATATTTTTCTGAGTGCCACATTCACAGACTACCTGAGAACATTGTAATCAGAAAATTCTTAACTGTATGTGTTGCTGGCATTATTCTTAATGCTGCTTCAAAGTAATTAAAATAATAAAACTTGCTGATGGATTTTGTCACACCTGTTAAAATTCTAAATGTTTCAAAGTAGATAAAACAACGGCTTAAAATACATTGATGAAAAACATTGCAATAAAACAATACAAGACAAATTAGCTAGCTATAACCTTTGCTTACTTTCTATGATATATAAAACCAGCAACATAATGGTGCATAATTGGTTCTTCTCCACCACAAGAGAGGAGCAGGCAAGGTGCAAAAGACGGTATTATGTCAATAGAGATATTATAGTGATGATCAAATAAATTGGAGAAATTGGCTATCTTCATGTATCTCTTTGTATTATAATTAAACAACAATATTTTCATTTCTGTTCAAAGTTACTGAAAATGTTAGAAAATAATGACAACAAAACTTGTTCTGACACACAAAGGATAATTGATGGTGCTGCTTATTGATTTGCATTAAACTACAAGCTATACAAATAGGAATAAAAACATCAAAAGAAAAAATAATTAATTAAATATAGTATGAATTGTTTTGTGTAAAGAAATTTTTATATTATTTCTCCTTCATTATCCTTGACAGTCTCCGAGATTTCATCATTGCTCAGTTTAATATTGTGATTATCCTGTGAGTTGCTCGATGGTTTGGTGTCACTGCCATTGCAGACAGGTGACCCCTGTGCTTGAACCAGAGGCAAATAGTCCCTTATTTCATAAAGAAGAGCTGACAATTTAGTTATGATTGTATTGAAGTTCGGTCTGTCCTCAGGCTCAACTTTCCAGCATGATTGCATTATATTGTACCTAGAACAATAAAATTGTAATGTAAAATATTGATTAAATCATATTAGACTGAATTAAAATAAGCATAACAACGTCCTTATGTACAATTGTCTTAAGGTTGAAATCAAGTTAGTTGTGATTGTATTGAAGTTCGGTCTGTCCTCAGGCTCAACTTTCCAGCATGATTGCATTATATTGTACCTAGAACAATAAAATTGTAATGTAAAATATTGATTAAATCATATTAGACTGAATTAAAATAAGCATAACAACGTCCTTATGTACAATTGTCTTAAGGTTGAAATCAAGGGGTCTGCCGGGTATGACTGATTCTTTCCATAGCCATGTTACTCAATACAAAGCATAATCCTGTTAATCCAACTCTGTCTCTATTGGTTTAAATGTAAGTCGAATACCATCATCATCAGGGTCAAACGTACATGGAATTGTTACAAGCTCTGTTAGGTGGCTTCTTCATTCTGTACCCTTCGAGCACTTCTCTCAGCACGTCCTTATTCCTAATCTCTGGATAGGGTTACCTTCCTCCGTTGAAAACTTCCCAACAAGTAATACCGTAAGACCACTACAAGTAGAAACATTGGTGTGGAATATAGAATGGATAAAAAAAAACAAAAAAAAAAACAAACAGACAACAAAACAACAACAAACATTCCATATATATATTTTATGAGCAACTGGTAAAGGATCCAAAGCTACAAAAATGACACCTAGTATGAGTGAATGACACCTAGATGGGTGACTGGTAAAGGGTTCAAAACAGCAAAAATGGCACCTAGTATGGGTGACTGGTAAAGGGTTAAAAACAGAAAAAATGACACCTAGTATGAGTGACTGGTAAAGGGTTAAAACCCTTCGTTCCCAATCCCGCTTTGAAGCGGGTGAAGACCGATTGACTTCTCCGAATTTTTAAAAATAGTTACTTTATAGCTAGAACCTTCAGATTGCATACACAGGTGCCCAATGCATTGGAGAAGCATCTAAAATAGCTTTCAGCCAGGACTGCTTCGACAGTACCTCACAGCAGTTGCGTTTATTTCTTCCTCGACAAAAAAAAAAAACATCGGTTCTCCGTCGAATTTTAAAAAAAGTTACCTTCTTCACAGCAGCTTCATTTATGGATCCAGTCATCTCCAGAGCTTTGTAGAAGCAGCAAAAAAAATGCTTGAGCTCAGTAGCCTTCCATAACACATTGAAACAACCGCTTCTTTGCCGACCAAGACTTTGCGGTTTGACTTACTGTCTTCTCCATTTTTTATAAAATCGCCAGTTCAACTGGGGACCTCCCTATTTTAGGCAATGCTTATTACATCATAGGATAAAAGTGAGCGTGTCGTGTGACCTGTAACTATGCAAAAAAAATTTTTTTCAAAGTCATTTTTTGGAAGATGGCGTCTAGAAATTACAATGCGGTGCAAGTTTTAGACTTGCTTGATGCTGACTCTAGCGACTCAGGATCAAGCGGAGAGAAGGGAGACGACATCTATGGCTATAGGAGGCCCTGTATCAGGGTTGGTGGACCAGACCCCGTCAACTCTGATACTGAAAATGGGAGTCAAGAAGATGATCGAGGTAAGCTTGTCTTTCTCTTGTCTTTCTCTTGAAAAATAGCAAGCTTCTGTTGTGGAAAGGACTTATTTATAGCTATATTGAGATAGAGTAAGCTGTTTAGCTATAATATATATATATTTCATTGAGTTTTGAGATTTGAAAGTGGCTTGTGGTTTTTTGAACAAATTCAAATTTTCAAAAAAATTAAAAATTTTTTTTACCACATATACTACTAGGACCAGATGTGAATGCAGTCACCGACCCCGATTACGCAGATGAGGCGACAGGAGCAGAGTCTTCCAGTGATGAAGGAGAGGATACCGGACCTGAGTCTTCCAATGATGAAACAAGAATAGGCAGCAGGTTCCAGTGATGAAGAAGAGGAAGTGGCTCCTCCTGCTCCGAGTTCTGGACGTCCTCGCGGTCGGAGAAGGCGGGAATCGAAGAACAAGAGTCGGGTGGATGAGGTAGGGGGAGAGTGGAAGAAAGATGACAACACACCCATTGATATTCCATAATCTTTTGTGTGAAGGACCACAGACTTTGATATTTGTGGCTGCTCCTCCCCCCCCCCCCTGAACATCCCAAAAGTTGTAATATGTATTGTTATTGTCGTTGTCGTTGTCTGTGTTTTTGTGGTGTTGTAGTGGAGCTTCACACTCGATGTATATGTGTGTGCGTGGAGTTGAAATGTTATTCTGGCGCTTCCAGATCTAACCGGGGAGGGAACGAACTCGGGGGGGGGAGGGAGGGGGGTCTTTTCCAATCGGGGCTACTATGCCCATGTAAGTTGAATTTCATGTATGTGTGTGTGTGTACACCAGTCAATTTATATTATACATTTATTTTTATGATCTGTATTCACCTGTATCTTCTTTTTTCTAGTGTGTGTGTGTGTGTATGTGTGTGTGTGCATTTGTGGAATGAGAGAGAGCAACCGTGGACAAACAGTATGTGGCACTTCCGTATACAACCTGGGAGGGAACTCTGGATCTTTTTGGATCGTGACTACTATGCCCATGTAAGTTGAATTTCATGTGTGTGTGTGTGTACACCAGTCAATTTATGTATAATAAATTATACATTTATTTTTATGATCTGTATTCACCTGTAGCTTCTTTTTTCTTGTGTGTGTGTGTGTGTGTGTGTGTATGTGTGTGCGTGCATTTGTGGAAAGAGAGAGAGAGCAACCATGAACAAACAGTATGTGGCACTTCCGGATCCAACCTGAGAGAGAACGAACTCGGTGGTCTTTTTCGGTCTGTGACATCATCCATGCCGGGTAAGTTGAATTTCATTTCAACTTACTGATATTTGGGTGTCCAGGAATGTCAGTGAAAAGTAATGACGGGGGAGGGGGGTGTTATGGTACAAGAATGTCAGTGAAAATTAATGACTGGGGAGGGGGGGTTATGGTACAAGAATGTCAGTGAAAAGTAATGACGGGGGAGGGGGGGGTTATGGTACAAGAATGTCAGTGAAAAGTAATGACGGGGGAGGGGGGGTTATGGTACAAGAATGTCAGTAATGACGGGGGAGGGGGGGGCAATTCAGCGAGGCCAGCTGTTATGTTACAAATATCATTGTTGTCTTGTGTTTTTTTGGTATTGTATGGAGGTTCCGGATCCTATGGGAGGGATCGTTCAGTCTGTGCCACCATCCATGCCGGGTAAGTTGAATTCCACGTGTGTGCTTGTACTGCTTTTCATTTTCAAATTACACTTTCTCAATACAACGATTGTTTCTCTCATGTACAGTGTGGAGTATACATACCAGGGTTCATACAGTGGGAGGCTAGCGCTGGGTTCCCCCCTAGAATTTTGGGAGTTGAATAGAAATGAACATTTAGGAAGCATTTATTTTTAGTCTGATATTGTATCCCATTATGTTCCTATCATAACTGAGCCATTTAGTGCATAGGACCGAACACTGATCATCAGTGTGAAGTATAGACTCGTATGCAAAGATGTGCATCAAAGTAGTGTAGGTTCAAAAAAATGGGTGTGGCGAAGTACACTCGGAGCCCCACCCCAAACAAAAATCCTGTATGAAACCGCATACAATACATCATAAAGTTGCAATTATATAGGATCATGAATAATTTGTTGTTTGTATTACAAATATCTTTGTTGTTTGTGTTTTTGTGTATATGAAATTGTTTTGTAGTGGAGCTCGACGTCCGATGGCATACGTTCCTTGTGGACACTCATAGATGTCTCCTACATGATCACAATCAGCACCACACACAACAAACAACATATTTTATTGTTGAACTAATATAATATTGGTATAAAATGCATCAAACAATATTATTTCTATTTTATTTTATTTTTTTATTGATGGGAAAAGTGGATTTTTTTGGGGGAAAAAATTTTTTTTTTGAAATATTAGTAGATGGCTTTAATATTATTCAATTTTCTCAATCAAAAAATGAGGGGAATCCCAAACTCTTGGTCTATTAGTGATATATGGTTGCTATGGGGTGACTGGTAAAGGGACACTGAGGGATTTAAACAGCATTAAAAGTGATAGATGTGTGAAGCTGACTTGTCATGATTTGTATTAATAGGAATATTTATATTGCATGAGTTTTATAAGAAGTAACTGATGTAGCTATAAGGTATGAAAATGACATTAAAGATATTAAAATAACAAAGACTGATAACCAACTTTACATGTATAGTAAAGTAAGTTGTGATCTTCTCAGTTGTATCAAATAATACATAGTATATTTCTTTTATCACTACACAATTACTCCTTAATTTCATTAGATGTATTTTCTCTAGCTATTTCACAGGTTTTAATAAGCTAAGCTTGTGAAAGAGAATGAACTTTATAAAACAGGGTTAAAGTTGTTATTGTTATTCTTACCACATCAGTGGCTTCTGAAAATTTGTAGTCCACTAAGCTCTCGGCTGCCATCCACTTCACTGGCAATTTCTCGTTGGTATCTGACAGCCGGAAATAATCTTTGTCTTCTCCAATAGTAACAGAGAGGCCAAAGTCAGCCACTTTTATAACATTGTTGTAATCCATCCTTTTAAAAATATATCAAAACAAAGTTGTCAAATGCTGAGTGAGCCTGTCTAGTTTGGTTACAACATAGCTAATTATAATAATTTAGCAAACGGACAATGTGTTTGTTATGATTAATTTTCTACCACCATGAGATAGAAATTACACTTACACTGAAGGAAATTCATACGTACACTATATAATGTTCAGGTTACGATTAACTTTATATCGTGTGATAAAGATTTCATTTAGCGAAACTTGACTAGAATCAATAGTACTAGTGGTGCGCTCGAATAGCGCAAAATAGCGAAGCGAGCGATGCATGTTCCCTGTAATTGCAGCTATAGATACAGTTATTTATTTTGATGTTGTTAATGTTATGTCTGTATGCTGTTTCATATAGATTCATTGGTGCTTCTATTCTATACCACTGTATGATGAAGGTTATAAAATTTAGGCTATGTATTATAAAGTTTAAATGTTATACTTTTTGTGGTAAAACAAGAGTAATGAATTATTTTATTATGTATTTTATTAATGTAATTCGTAATCAGCTACATAGTATTGCTTTATATAATAAAGTTTAAATGTTATATTATTTGTGATAATATAAGAATAATGAATTATTTTACCATCAAAGTTATTGGCTGGTGTTTTAGACAGAATATACCGCTATTTAATTAAAAATGTCATACATCATTACAGTTATAGCTGATGTAAACTTTGTGGTTTAATAAAAAATAAATAAAAGCGTTTGTTTGGGTACTATAACATATTCAGAGGGAGAGCAGAGTATGTTAAATGGATGTAGATCTTAGACTACATAGTTTGATAATAGAGTTAGGTTAATTGTTATAGTTTTACATTAAATTTAACCTGCAAGTGGAGGAATGTTTCCAGGATGCATGTCATTTTGAGCTGAATAGAGCTTAGGGATATGTGTATCCCGGCTACATCGACAACATTCCAATGACTTAAATTTCATTTTGGTGCCTGGAAACTTCTCCATACACGTTATGCAGACTGGGATAGTAATCGATGAGATTTTAGCATGAAAATTACGCATTGCTGTGTGAACTTGAGGATCATCAAATGCTGGAATAATATGGTGCAATGGAACCTGGGGATGTTGTCTTGACCTGTTCCCCCTAACTTGAGACAATCTAGTCTCCCGTTGAAGTGGTGTTTCATCAGCCAATCTCTGCTGTTGGTTAGTTGACAACTGCTCTAATCTAGAGGAATTTTGTAATGAAGATTCATTTGCTGTTCTCAACAGTTGGTTAGTGGACAAACAGTGGAGCCTGTGATCTCTTTCACTATCACTTTCAAACAAATGTGTCACTTGCTGTTTTTGTGACATTAGTTGTAGACATTGCTCTCTGCATAATGGTTTCCTAAACGAAAATATGTCTCGTATTAACTGATTGAAGTATATATTTTATTTTATATTTACCTCTTGCATTCGTTGCTGATAAGCTGAAAGGCTTTGCGGTATCGAAATTGTTTGAGTTATATTTTCTGCAACTTTTTTTGCTGCTTTGGGTGTATATGAGAATGGATGTCCTCTGATAGATGTCTTTTCCTTCCTCTTGCAGTACAAAAAGTAGTGGGGATATTAGCTTCTTGTTCAGATGGTGTGGCTGCATTTTCAGTGTCTTCAAGAGTAGTTGAGTCTACAGCTGTATAAAGTTGATTGGTACAGTAATCCTCAGGAATAGTCTAATAAATAAATTAGGAACATTTAATGGCTTTTCAAAAAGAAAGATTTTTTACTTTGCTACCTGTTTCTGTTTCGTTTTAGCTCTCCTCCTCCTTGCCCTGTCCTTTTCATTTCTTATCTCTCTCCTTACTATTTTTTCTTCTGGAGTTCCTATCGCCCTCAAAGCTCTTGACCGAGCATTTCTAACGTTTTGTCTACTGGGCATCGCTACTTCGTACGGCGGGTAAACAAAACAAAATGTTGCTAAGAGGGTTACCCGGCCCGCGCAAGCGCGTAGGATAAAGGGAACGTTTTGTCTACTGGGTATCGCTACTACTTCGTACAGCGGGTAAACAAAACAAAATGTTGCTAAGAAGGTTACCCGGCCCGCGCAAGCGCGTAGGAGAAAGGGTACACACGTACGCCCACGCAAGAACAAAAACAATTCTAGACCTAAATATATATATATATCGCGAACTCATTAGAGAGTCAGCTCCGCTCGCTTCGCTCGCTTCGCTGAATTAAGTACTGCTCCTTAAAACGTGATAAAAATGGTCATTCACATGAAAGATTTGCTGCTGGTAAGTGATATTTAGCAAAGAAGTACTCAATGACTGTGGTAGCATGAACAAGTTAGCTTAATGTGGGAGAAGTCATTCTACCACAGAACTCAAGAAAAAGTTTCGTACGACAATAAATTTATCAAGTTCTGACCCTTCATACAAACTAGACTGAAACTTTCTCACCTAAAGAGGTCTGGAAAAAAGCAAAGGAAAAAAAAAAAGAAACAGAAATCTTGGTTATCACTGGGAATTGAACCCAGGACCACTGGCTTTAGCCACCCAGCTCTAACCACTGAGCTACGACGACAACCCTCGATTTCCAAGAAATTCACATTTTTCCTTTATACTGCAATCTTGTACTCAACAGACCACCAATTATGTGCCGTAAGAGCACCTTTTCGGTGTCGACTTGGAAACACCTCCCCCTCCAGGTAGGAGCCACAATTTGTGGATTGAAAAGACTTTATCATCACAATTATCAAGTTCTGACCAAGTTTCCATCTAGTTGTATGAAGGGTCAGAACTTGATAATTGTGATGATTAAAGCCTTTTCAATCCACAAATTATGGCTCCTCTCCAGAGGAGGAGGTGTTTCCAGTCGACACTGAAAAGGTGTTCTGACGGCACATAATTGGTGGTCTGTTGAGTACGAAACTGCAGCAAGCGGTACTCCACAGTATAAAGGAAAAAATATGAAGGTCTTGGAAGTTGAGGGTTGTCGTAGCTCAGTGGTTAGAGTACTGGTGGCTAAAGCCAGTATCCCTGGGTTCGATTCCCGGCGACAACCAATATTTTTCATTTTTTTCCTTTACTTTTTCTTCCGGATCCCTTTAGGTGAGAAAGTTTCAATCGACAGAAGTTATATATAATATTAAAACAAGCAAGTGCAGGTAACAGACATGAAAAGAACCTATTATTTTCATTATATAATATTATTATGTATAATATAGTCAGCACTTCATTTTCTGTCCTCATTATTTCAAATAAGCGAACTTAAGACATTTTAATAATTAGGAATCAAAATGTTAAAACAGCCCCTTTTCTCTCCTGTCTATTATTCGAGTAATAGAAAATCAATTTTAATCTAACAACTCTGCCTTATTTACACCAGTTCAAATTTATATCATTTCAATGGCAGGTCCAGCACTAACTACACAAGGGGGACCAAGTTTGTTTAGATCAAATTATGAAATTTATTATAAAATAAATAATTGACTAGCATGATTTGGATATCACTTTATGAATGAAGAGCACAAGTTAAATGCAGTTGTCTTATGAACTATATCTCCTGTATTAGTGCATTCTATCATTACAATATTTAAATAAACTTGGTTGTGAGGGGGCGTTGGCCACCTCACCCCCCCTCCCTTCCTGTGGGTCCTTCCTTGATTTGCCCCTTACAAATATTCTGCCTAATGATAGTTCCACTTCCCCTCCTGAATATCTGGTCAGTTCAAACTATGGCTGTGTATATTATAAGGGGGGGGGGGGGGGTGATGTCATAATTCCATTGCCTTATTTATTCCACTGTAAGCACAGCCGCTGGTAACTCAATACTTCCTTTAAGCTGGTAAGGAGTTTGCTAAATTTAGTCAACTTCCTAATTTGAGCTCATCGTGTGGCAATTATTTACAAGGCCATGCATGTAAAATGTTAACTTTCTTATGTGGTTATTGAAGCTCAGAAATATCTGTAACTATTTAAATGGAAGTGAATAATCTAATTGTCCGACTTGTAAAGAATAAAAAAGAAATAAAATTTGACACTGTAGAATGATTCTCAAAGAATTTCTAACATTTGATTGCCAAGTTGCTTTCTCTCACTTAAAAAGATTTCTACAAACTCTCTCAATATGCCTGTTAGTACTAATGCACATGACAATCATCCCGCTAAATTCGGCTTCCCAATTACTATAAACAAGGATATCCTTGTATGTAGTGCAACCCTTAACTAAACCACAGGTCATGTCTCACTCTCATATGGCTTTTCTACAATCTAATAATACATATAGTGTAAATGCTGATTAATATTTCAGTGTACTTTCATTGTTGGAATATTTTTCCTGAATTACTAAAATTTTTAGTAATTCACATTCTTGGTATATAAGGTGGGGCACTTGCTCCAATACTTAAGCAGTAATAATGATATTGCCTCCGTTCTCCTCCCCTCCCTCCCGCCCCTTCCATCCTTACCCACACACACATACATACAACACACACAAACACTCACACGCACCACCATGTTCATACATGGCCATTAAGTCAGAGGCTATGTCAATGGTAAATCTCTTAAACGATTGAAGTATCCACACCCTCACACTGAAAAATCTTGTAATTATCAACCTAATGAAATATTCAAATCTGATGCTCAGGCTTAACCACTACTAGGCTCTGGACTACACCTACTTGAATTAAAATTCTTCAGATGTCAGCTAATCTCATGGGATGAAGACTAGAGCAACTAAACACCACATAACCAATGATGTGTGTAAGGACTAATTGACATAGACACAATACAAAAAAATAACAAATGTAACGAGATCATCATTTCCTGTTTCCACATCTTTGGACTTCACTGAAGGAAGTATAACGCCACAAGGACATACTGAGATACTTTTAAGAACTTATTCTTTTTTGTATTGTGACTTCGAATGTTAGAATCTTGATTTTCTCAATTGAGCCTGTAAGATATGTCAAAAAGATGTTCACTTTTGGCAGAAAGCATGAAAATGAGTACACAGGTTTTTTGAGGGTGCTGATTACAAATTTAATGGGAACCACGCAATTTGACCTTTGGTGACCTTTCTAGAGGTCAATTAACTTCGGAAAACTACAATTTGTAGTCTAGCACCATTTCCACTTGAAATATTTATAAAGTGTTAGGTATCAGAGCGAAGCTGACATTATAAGGAGTCAAATGAAACCAAAATCATTGTCATATCTTGTTTCAATCCAAAGTTTTCTGAGATTTAGTGAAGCCATCTCAAAAGCATGTTAGAAACATGCAGCATACTTTCAATGTGGTTTTCACAGCACATGCTCAGTACTTTTGCTGACTCATCACTAAGGCCATGTGGTCTAGCTGTTTTGGCTCCTTTAACAACCTAAAGGTGAGTTTGTGGGTTTCTTGTGTGCATAGTCTTTATCTAGCTACCTATAGCTAACCAAGCTGTCTGTTTTCATTTCAGAAGAATGGCTACCAAAAAATTGAAGCTCCTGTCTTCAAGATCTGTACCTGAAGTACAACCTACAGATTGGACATTGTGTGCACTTTGTCAACAACCGTCTAGTGAATCACTGATAGATCCCTCCAAAAGTAAGAATAAAAGCCAATCAACTGGCTATGAAACGTTAGCTGATAACTTACGGTCACTGTATGAGCTAATTCTCTACCATTATCTATCACGATTTCTCGCTTAGATGATGGAACAGGTATCGAAGGAACGTTAAAATTGCACAATGCAAAATGGCATAAATCTTGCTATGTTATGTGCAACAAAACTAAAGTGGACAGGGCTCGCAAGAAAGTCGTTAGAGGGGAGCGTAGTTCACCACTTAAAGACAGGCTCCGGGGAGCATTTTTTTGCACATCTCAATCTGATGAAAAGCTATTCACGTGCTTCTTTTGTGATGCCTTGGTTGACTACGATTTTCACAAAGCTGCTACCAAGCAACTTGATGCAAATGTACGCAAGATGGCCACAGAACTTAATGACACCCACTTATTGGTAAAGCTAGCATCAGGAGATATGGTAGCAACAGATGCTGTATAACCATAAGCAGTGTTTAACAGCACTATTCACTAGACATAGATCTAGTGCACGGGGAAAAAAAGCTAGTGCTGCTGATGACAAATTAGCTTGTGATTCCATAGCATTTGCAGAACTTGTCTCATACATTGAAGAATTAAGCTATCCAATGTGGTACAACTCTACAAGTCTCGTGTTGAACAGCTTGGAGGGGACACTTCCCAACGTATAAATGCCACACGTCTTAAAAAGAAACTTGTTGCACAAATCCCAGATCTGGAGGCTCACAAAACCAAATATGAAGTCATTCTTTCTTTCAAAACCGACATTGGAGACACTTTGATGGAGGCAACAAGGAAAGATCACGATAGTGATGCAGTTAGCTTGATGAAGGCAGCAGCAATCATCCGAAAAGATATATTCCAAGTACAGCATAGATTTAAAGGATCCTTGCTGGATGAGCAGTATGATATCAACCCTACTTCTTTGTTAGCACTAATACAGATGATCCTTGGTGGAACTGATATTGAGAACCAAACAGAGAACAACACAGAAGTGAGAAGTGCTGCACTGTCCATTACACAGCTGTTGGTATTTAATGCAATGAAGTGGTGCAGAAAAGACAGTAATGCTGTGCGACACAACCTTGATCGAGAAAAAAGGCTCCCACTCTACCTGGGTCTTCTCATTCACAATAAAACAAGGAAGCGTCAGCTGATTGATATATTGTTTGAGAAGGGCTTGTAAGTGTCATACGACAGAGTACTTCAACTCTCTACAGATATGGCCAATGGCGTCATAGACCAGTTTGAAGCTGATGGTGTTGTATGCCCAATAGTCCTGAGAGAACGAGTGTTTACAACTGGAAATCTCGACAACTTGGACCATGATCCCACGTCTACATCAGCTCTAACTGCATTTCATGGGACAGCATTGTCAATGACACAGCACATCACAGATGAGACTCCTGGCACTGAGCGTCATCTCGACAGGGCTTCACCTAATGAAAAATCTAAATCAAGACTTGTCAAATCTCTGATGGAATCATACACTCAGGTTCCACCAGCAATATTTGCCACGGACAAACCATCTCCTCATAGGACAGTAGGAGTGGCTATCCCCCAGACTGCAAAACTGGAGTCTGATGAAGCACAAACTGCCTGGCTCAGAAGGGTTATTCAGCTGTTGCAGAAAGAGCAACTTGACAAAGATGACAACATTTCGTGGTCAGCTTACTTTGCACATCTTCAATATTCCCTTCGCCGTCCACCTGCAATCTCTGGCTTGATGCCACTTTTTCGTGATAATGCACATTCTCTGGCCATGGTAAAGCATAGAACGGACATTATCATCAAGGCTACTCAACACGTTAATCCTGGGCAGGTTCCAGTGTTGACAGTCGACCAACCATTGTATGCCATTGCCAAGGAAATGCAATAGTCTTGGCCAGACCAGTATGGTGAAGGGAAGTATGTAGTACTGATGGGTGGGTTGAATATTGAAATGGCTCTGCTGAATGTTCTTGGAAACTGGTTGGATGGAAGTGGTTGAGTAGCCATCATGGCCACTGCAAATGTTACCACAGAAGGGAGAGCCGATGCTCTTCAGAGTTGCTCACACGTATCCAGAGCACAGTGGGCTCATCAAGTAACAGCAGCAGCCTTATTCCGCTTACAGAATCAAGCATATACTGCATACAAAGATGCTTCAAAGGCAGAGAAATTGGAAATGAAGTCATTTGATGATTGGTGTACAGATATGGAAATTAATCATCTGCAGTTCTTATATTGGAGCAAAACCCTCAAATTGGATATCCTCTTCCTTCAGTTCATGCGAGCACAGCGAGAAGGCAACTTCTTGATGTTGTATATTGAAGCACTAGGTAGTATCATACCTTGGATGTTTGCTATGGATCACTTCCATTATGCTAGATGGCTTTCAGTACATGTGAGAGACCTGATGCAGCTTGAATGTGAATGTCCTACAGTGTGGGATGAGTTCATCAAAGGACATTGTGTCACCCAGAAAACCTGTCACAAATTCTCCATGATGGCTCATGACCAGATCCATGAACAGTTAAATGTGATTGTGAAGGGAGATGGCGGTGTGATAGGTATCACTGATAATGAATTAGCTTTGCGACGCTGGATGATCGCTGGCCCAGAAATAGCTAGGGTCATAAGTAAGATCAGCATGAATTCGAAATCGAAGTCTAAACATTGCCATCATGAACAAATCCCAAGTATTCAGAGCAGATTTGCCACAAATGTGAGGAACGTGGTGGATGTTTTCAATGATATGGGAAACCCCTTCACAGAAACAAGCACTGATTTGTTTGCATTGGACACAAAGATAATCATGGCTGATGAAGTCATACAGAGTGTCAAGACTGCTGAAGATCTTGGGAAGAAGCAATATAAGGCATTCATTGAGGAACGCATGGTTCAGATGACAAAGCCGTTCCATGATACCATACCCAAGAACAATTTTGCACTGTTCAAATCAGGACAACAAAAGGCATCATCCAAATCGAAAGCAATAACATCCAGCATGAAAAGTGACCTTCAGCTGTTTTCCAGAATGTACATTTCATGTCAGGCCAGGGAAGGGGAGATGGATGCATTCTTTGAGCATGAAAACCATGCTTGGCCGCCCGCCGTCTCTTGCTGAGAATAACTCAATGCGCCATGGAAACAAGGCTGATCTACTGAAGTGCCTGGAACCATTGGCGCCACGTCCAGAGACATTACCTGAAGTAGATGTAAAGGTTTTGGATGGAGCAGCTCTTGTGCACAAATTGGAGCCAAAACATGCAATTACTGTTCCAAAGACGTTCAAGGATTATGCAAACAATGTCTTCCTCCCCTATATCTTCAATCAACTCCAGGTTGTCTCACGAGTGGATGTTGTATGGGATTCTTACACTGCTGACAGTCTGAAGGCCCATGTCAGACAGTGCCGTGGCATTGGAAATCTTCTTTGTGTATCCGAGAAAACACGTATTCCTCAGAATTGGAAAACCTTCTTGCGTGTTGACTCCAACAAAACAGAGCTTTTCAAGTTTCTTGCTTCAGCCATTGAATCCTGCAAAGTTCCTGATGGCAAAGTACTTGTCACAACAAAAGGAAAAAGTGTTGCACCAACTGCTACTTTAGATGTGTCCAATCTGCATCCATGTACACATAAAGAAGCTGACTACCGCATGATGCTTCATTGTGCTCATGCCCATCAAGGCGGTTTGAGGAAGATTATGGTGCATGCTACTGACACAGATGTACTAGTGCTCGCAATTGCAACCGTTAGAGTGCTTGATGGATGTGAAATCTGGTTAGCTTTTAGTCATGGCAGAAACTTTAGATACATTGCAGTTCATACAATTGCCGCTGTACTTGGACACGAACGCTCTAAAGGCCTATTGTTCATGCATGCTATTTCAGGGTGTGACACCGTCTCCTCATTCAGTGGAATAGGAAAGGGAAATCCCTGCCAAACCTGACATCTTTGTTCAGCCAGCTTTCTGAAACTCCAGATGAAATTACAGAGAGTGACATGGAAAAAATTGAGAGATTTGTGGTCCTGCTCTACAGCCGTATTTCATCAATTGTAACAGTGAACAGTGTAAGGAAGCAACTTTTCTCTCATGGTAATAGAAAGCTGGAAAACATTCCTCCTTCGAAGGCAGCTCTTTTGCAGCATGTTAAGCGTGCCTCATTCCAAGCCGGCCTTGTTTGGGGACAAGCATTGATAGCAAATCCCACACTTCCAAGTCCTTCAGAATGGGACTGGCAGAAGGAAGACAATGATGGGCAATGGACACCCTTGTGGACAATCCTTCCAGAGGCATCCAAGGGATGCCGTGAACTCATCAAGTGCGGCTGCAAGAAACAGTGTGGTGGACGATGCCAGTGCCGCAAGGCAAACTTAAAATGCACTCAGTTATGTTTTTGTGAGGGACAGTGCACAGATCTCTGACTTCAAATACATTACTTTGTGGTTGCATGTAAACATTATACGTATAAGAACATTAAAATGCCGTAACTTTGGAATAAAATTGTTTAAAGACTCAATTTTAGTTTCATTTTACTCAGCATGATGTCAGCTTCGCTCTGATATCAAACACTTCATAATTATGTTAAGTGGAAATGGTGCTAGACTACAAAATTGTGGTTTTCCGAAGTTAATTTACCTCTAGAAAGGTCACCAAAGGTCAAATTGCGTGGTTCCCATTAAATTTGGAATCAGTACCCTCAAAAACCCCTGTGTACTATTTCTTATGCTTTCTGCCAAAAGTGAACATCTTGGCCATTTTTTGTGACATATCTGTAACACAATCGAAAATCGGGGATGTTTGTTTATTGGCGAGCGAGCAAAGCGAGCGAGACAGTATTAGGGGTGGATAATGCAAAATCGGGTATATGTTATATATATGTATGTATGTATGGATGGTACGTATGCCCTTTTAACGCGCGCGCGGGAAACTTTTTTCTCCAAAAAACACGGCTTTTTAGGCTTGACTCCAGTTTATTCTGAAACTACAGCATTAAGCAAGCCTTACATTATACTTAAGCTCCAAAGTGTGAGAAAATTCCTGCGAAAATGCTTGATTTTCAAGAAACAAAAAGTTGATTCACCTGGTTACTATGGCATTGAAGACCCTTTTCCAGACTTAATTTCAAAACTTCGCTGTTTTATGGGGGGATACGGAGTGCCGGTTGTTGGTTGTCAAGAGCCGTTGGTAGTCAGAATGCTGTAGTATTAATGCTAAGGAAGCTACTACTTCTCGAGGGAAGCTGAGGTAAGTATGTAATTCCATATTTGTTAGCTAAATATGCAAAATTAACTCTGGCCTTTCATTTTTGTAGCTAAGAGCTTGTCAACAGTGACTGGTAAATTCAAATCATCAGATTGGCTCAAATTTGGTACTACAAAAGTTACCACTGCTCAAGAAAATGAGGTAAGAAAGTAATTTTGTATTTGTGTGCTATAATTGATTGTCTTTTGTTTTTAGGTGAGAGCTTGTTGTCAAGAATTCAAGGTAATTCAGATGGTCAAAGTAACTTCAATTTGATACTACAGAAGTTATCAATACTCAAGAATGGTGTAAGTAGTATTTCCATATTTGTTTGCTAAAATTACAAATAATAACACTGGTTTATTTTTTATCGTAGCTGAGAGCTTGTTCAAGAGTTACTGGTGATTGAGATTATCAGAATGGTTGATGTTTGATACTACAAAAGTTACCATTAATCATGTAAGAGAGTGATTTTGTATTTGTTTGCTGAAATCAAATGTCATAACTGCTATTATAGTGTTTTCATGAAGTAAGCTAAAAATAGTAACATTTTATGTTACCTAACTATCAGACTCGCTCGCCATTTGTGCTCAAGCACACCACTAGTTTAGATATATGTATGGACGTATGTATGTCATTTTGTACTTTGACCCTCGCGTTTTTGTGTTAGTTATGTGGTCGACCCCGTCCCAAATTGCACTAAACAGAATCCTCTGGTTTATCGATCAGTACCCGTGTCACCTTAGAAATTGAATTGTTTACCGTTTTGAATTCTTTTGCGGGTGCAATTCAAACTTGAAAACTTAAGGGACTTCCATTTCTATTCGAGTTAGTGGCGGTGGTAAGTCAATGCGCTCTTTGTCATGGCTATAAGCCGTGCGCAACAGTATTTAATTGAAAATACATTGTCCACTAGACTATTACCGCGAAGGTAAGTGCATTTCCAGTTGTGTCAAAGCATTGTGTGTTACAACCACTACTTAGCTAAAGAATATCACAAAGAAAACTTTTTAATAACGTGTATCGTTTTGTTGTTGTTTTCTTTCCAAGCAGTTGCAGAGAGTTGTTACTATGGCACTGAAATCCCTTTACCCTGTATGCTAAATTTAAAAACTGGACCTTATTTTCAGTAGCTTCAGTGTTAGAAGTCAATATAAAAATAGTATAGTCTTTAGGCTCGCTCGCCATTTGTGCTCAAGCACATTACTAGTTAGTGATTGTCTAGGTCAGACCGGACCGCGCCTGCGTGAACGGGTAACGTCGAGGTCGCCTTCGTCGATGTTTTCGTCGATGTCTCCGTCGATGTCTCAGTTGTCAAAGTGAACGTTTATAATGCACAAATGTTTTCATTCACCTTAGTTACGCTACTTTATTCACTTACTATTGTTCTAGCATGTTGTACTCATATTTACTATCTGATTTAACCAATTGAAACTTATTTCTACTGCTCAGTGAATTATCACAGAGCTGGTCCTTCGATTACTATTTCGAAACCAAGTGTTGGGATTTACGACCCCAACATTTTTGGTCCTTCGAGCCGGATACTTGTTCTTCGAGTATATAAGACTGTTCCAGTAAATCTGCCCTCCCATAGCACATTGGCTTACCTATAGCCACTCAAAACTCTCCTTACCTCCTATAAATCTGTAAAATCCTATGTGATCAGGTATTGTAGACATATTAATAATATTAGAGAGAATCACTGACCAAAAAACACAAAAAAGTTAAAAAAAAAAAAATAGCAACATTTAGACAACACCTACACTTCAATCTGAGAGCAAAGAGATACCATCTCATACCGAGGAGTTTACAGGTAAAACCTTTAGTAAATACTAAGGAAGGGAGAACAATTGCAGAAACAACTAGCAGACGTTTTTTATTGGCAAGAATTTCTCAGAATGCGATGGAACTAAAACATCTTACGTTGCCAGAATGGTGAGTTGAGTTTGGAGCTACAAGATGACCATCTTTCAACACTGCAAAGTATGAAGGATAATGCTCAAACTCTTCTCACTAAGAAGTGCAAAGAGAGGCAGAAACATAAATTTGACTTGCTCTTAGCGAAAAGTAACAAAGAGGACCTTCTTGAATGTACAAACAAATGGGTGATTAACCATTCATCACGACAACTAAATTTGATTGAAAAGAAGGCATTATCTAAAGGATTAAATTTCACACCAGCTCCAAAATCAATTCCGATACCGAGAATTGTAGCAGCAGTTGAAACTGGACTAAGAATTGTGCCATCTTCTGAGGCAGAACTTGCCCGAATAAACATCATTGGTGCACTAACTAAAGCTAAGCCACCTCCTTCCAATATTACAACAGAGGAATACAGGGCAATAAAGGACTTAATAAAAGATAACTCTATACTAATATTGCCTACAGACAAAGGGAGAGCCACAGTCATACTGGACAAATCAGAATACCATCAAAAGATTTTGTCCATGCTGTCTGATGACAAAACATATAAGAAATTGAAGAGAGATCCGGCCTTGGCACTGGAGAGAAAAATGAATAGTTTACTTTTATCATTGAAGAGAGCTGGTTCCCTTCCAGATGCGTTGTATTATCGCTTGAGGAGTTCAGCTAAGACAACACCACTACTATATGGCTTACCAAAGATTCATAAGCCAAATACACCTTTGAGGCCGATTGTTTCTTTTATCAACTCTCCAACTTACATTCTGTCAAAGCATCTTGTCACCATTCTCTCTCCGTTAGTAGGCAATTCGTCTACTCATGTAAAGAACTCATTTGATTTTTCCAAATTCATCTCGACTGCTATGGGGTCACCAGTATCTGTAACTGTGGCTAACCTTGTAATGGAGGACATTGAGGACAAAGGCATTTCTACTTATCCCTCCCCACCACCATTTTGGAAGAGGTTTGTGGATGATATCATTACAGCCTTACCAAAAGTTTCAGTGCAACCATTTTTAAACCATCTAAATTCTATAGAGGAGACCATCAACTTCACCGTTGAGTTGGAATCCAATGGAGAACTCTCTTTTCTGGATACAACAGTGAAGCATAATTCCAATGGAACATTATCAACTACAAGAAGACGCACACAGATAAATACTTGTCTTTTGCATCCCACCATCCCATAGCTGTCACATCAAGACTCTTTTTTGTCGAGCCAACTCCATCTGTGGCTCTGATCAGGACAGAAATATAGAAAGAGCACATATCCGATCTGCTTTGAAGATGATCGGCTACCCTTCACGTGTCATCTCAAATGCCATGCGAGCGAGACCAGCATCTAGTAGCAAGGTGATGATGAAGCCCAAGGCAACAGTAGTCTTACCTTACATAAAGAATGTGTCAGAATGCATAAAGAGAATTCTGTTACCATTGGATATAAGAACTTGCTTCAAGCCACACACTACCCTCAGGCAGCTTCTAGTTCATCCAAAAGATCCCATTCCAGTTGAGTCTCAAACAGGAGTGATATACCAGGTATCATGTGGAACTTGTCACATCTCTCATATTGGGCAAACTGGACGAACAATAACACATAGACTAAAAGAACATAAGCAAGCTCTAACTTTACCTTATCATTTTTCAGCTGTTGCAGAACATGCAATGAAAGAGAGTCATGTTATTGATTGGAAGAGTGATAAAGTGATTGACATCTGCCATCAATTATACCCTCGTTGTTATTTGGAGTCATGGTGCATTAAAACTAAAGGGAGCAAAATCAACAGAGATGAAGGATTGTTGCCTCAAGTTTATGGTAGCCTAGTGAAACATATAAACAAACAAAAAAAACAAAACAAAAAAACAAACAAAAAAACAACAAAATAGCTAACCCTCAGGACTCATGGTTACCAACCAAGTGCTTTAACGTGTATCACCCTTAGGCTTTCACCTGTCATAGTAACTATTTTATTTTTATTTTTAAATCATTACCACTGATGAAGGCTACAGTCCGTAGCTGAAACATTTGGTGTTTTAACTCTTTTGTGTTTTTTGGTCAGTGATTCTCTCTAAATATATTAATATCTCCTTACCTCCTGTCAACTTGGCTCTTCAATAGCCACTCTATTCTCTTTTAACTCGTAATCTTGGTTCTTTACTTCCACTTTGATATTCCACTACGGATATCACCTACGTACAAATTCAGTTATCCGTTACGATTACTGTATATACAGTTTCTAAATTTCTCTGAATTCAAATTCACTGACTGCTTGTTCCTGTTACCATGACATTGCTCCATGAACAATTGGAACAAATTCAAATTCTTACTGATGTGGAATCTATAAAGAAGAAGTGTACCATACAGCGAGCACAATTCACCAGGGTTTTTCGAAAATTCAAGAAACTCGAAGACAAGGCTCTTTACGACCTTCGTACGGTGGACCTGACTCGTATATTAGACGAAATCAAACCTCATGTAACTCTCCATAAAGCCCTGCAAAATAAGTACGATGAAGTTTTGGCAGAAAATTCCGATCTTTCAGAACTCTCCTCAAATGAAGCAGAGGATGAAGCAAGACTTGAAGAATACTAAGACGTTATAATCAATATAGAAGAAAATATTTCAAAAATGAAGTTCTATCAGGAAGGAGTTATTTTATTTCAAACCATTAAAGAAATTAATAATTCTGACACTCTACTTGCTCCTTCAGTCATATCCAGAATCACTCGACTGGACTCTCAGAGTGAACAGTACTTAAAGTCTACACTGGATTATGTTCATGATGAGGATATACACACTATGTGCGCAGAACTGCGTGATGGAATGCTTCATCTTACACGAGCTCTAGCTCAAGCTCAAGAGGCTAACTGTCCTATTTCAACATCTACACAAGTCACAAAGCCAGAAATAATAGTCAATTCAAGGTCTTCCAGAGACTAAAAGTGTCACTGCCAAAGTACGATGGCTCTCCTCTAGAGTGGAGGCGTTTCTCGGAGTTATTCACAACAGTCATAGACAAGGATTCCACTCTGCGTGACTCTGAAAAGACTTGTCTCCTTCTCGAGTCGATGGATACTCCGGAGACGAGGGAGGTAGTAAAAGCAGCATCAACAGGCTCTGATAGCTATAACGCTGCAATGAAAGCTCTCCAGAGAAAGTATGGCCGATCACGAACTATTGCAAAGGAGCATGTCAAGTTTCTCTCTAAAAGGTCCTCATTCGGATATAATCGGAAGGATCTGACTCATATTTATGAGACTTGGTCTACACACATACAGTAGAACCTCTCTTATCCGGGCACCTTGGTTTCAAGGGGTGCCCGTATCTCAGATTTGCCCATATCTCAGAATGCATTCAAAATAGTGCTGCCAGCTGAACTGCCTACCCCAAAGCAGCTGTCAAATTTGCTAGTTGGGATACTTTACCTAACCACAAGGTACATAGCAGCTGCCCGGTAGAGGGAGGTGCCCGTAACTTGGGAGTCCGGATAAGGGAGGTTCTACTGTACATGGACTGAAGGACTTTGGAGCCTACGAAGCTACGAATCTACTGGCCATGATATTGGAGTCACAATTTGACCGAGAACTAGCTCACGAATGGGCCTTAGCCTCAGCTGATACGGATGCTCCTTCAACGATGGAACACATCCTGGACTTCGTGGATGCCCGTATCAATACTGCTTTACCAACTGAAGCTATTAAGAAGCCTTCACCTACTCATCCTTCGCCCAAGCATACACATACATCTAGTAAGGGGATTAAAACCAGTTTATACGGTTGTACCAACTAAGTCATTTACTTGTCCTATTTGTGTTTCTCCAGGTCATTCTCTATCCAAATGTCCTACGTTTTTAGGCTGGGATCAAGCCAAGAAGTACAAAGCAGTCAAAGAGCACAACCACTGTTCAAACTGCCTTAGCCACTTGCATTCTTATCGAGACTGTACCTCTGCATACAGCTGCTGTCACTGCGGAAACAGGCACCATACCCTCCTTCACAAAGACAAGCGTTCATCTCGTTCTTCGAGTCCTGCTGCAGTAGTCACTCCTTCAGCTCATTCTAATACTGCAACTCCTTCTGCTGCTGACGCCCCCTCAGCTCAATCGAACTCTATAACCCCCTCCAAGTGTATAGATTCAGATAACAATGCTGTTTTACACCTCAACACACCTCCAACAGCTCTTCTATCAACAGCAATTGCTAATGCAAAGCACGGATGCTATGAGCGTCACGCTCGAGCTCTTTTAGATTCAGGAGCTTCAATTTCCCTCATTACCGAAAAGTTGGCATCAGAATTGAAATTTCCTCGACATGCCTATCTGTGGGGGACGGAACTGCAATCAACGCAAACGAAGTCTTAGTCGATCGAATCCCGTCGGTAGTCGCCACCAGAGTCCGTAGCGTGGCTGATATCCCGCAGGTATGCGTAGGCTCTCAATTACACTTTTAAGTTAGTTTAATCAAAAGTCTATGCACTGGTCAGGGACACAGCTAGCACAAAATAAAATAAAAGACAGACTGAGCAAACACGAGACACACGCACATAATAATGTTCAACATTGAGTCCAGCGCGCATGAGCAGACACGCCCAACTGCGATCGACCCTTTACCATAGCGGGAATATACAATGACACAAAACTCAACAAATGACATGACACAAACGTAATAATCTTCTTTCTTCCTGATCTTCTTTACTTCTTGCTCACTCTGGAGGGAGGCCCCACATCTCCCCCGGCTAAGACTTCGCCTGTAGGTGAAGTCTGATGACCCAGGACGACCTCTGGCTCACAATTGAGCTCATCTTTATCCCAGTCCTGACGACTAAGTCCGTAAGCGTTGCCATTAGTCATGCCAGGCCTGTATCTGATATCGAGTTCACGGTCCTGTAGTTTAAGGGCAAATCGCTTGAGACGCTTATTCAGCTGCCTGCTGGACAGAAGTGACGTGCAAGCGCGATGATCTGTATAGACTACCACAGCCACACCATATAAGTAAAAGTCAAAATGCAGCACTACTGCAACAATGGCTAGAGCTTTCAACTCGGTGACGGAGTATGACTTCTCGGCACCTCTTAGCTGTCTACTGAAGAAAGCCACAGGCAACTCCTCCTCTTTTCTACAAACATGTAAACACGCACCGACTCCTCCACCTGACGCATCCGTATACAACACAAAACAATCTTTTGCACATGGAACATTTAACACAACACGTGAACATAAACACTTACGTAAACTTTGGAAGGCTTCGTCCATCTTCCGTGTCCACCGGACCCTCTGTGGAGCTGACAGAGACACGGCTGGAGTAAACTTCCCTGACAACCCAGCAAAACTATGGACAAAATCCCTGTAGTACCCAACCAAGCCAAGAAAAGATTGTAGCTGCTTCTTGGTCTTGGGCCTCCCATATTCAGCCATCGCTTTAACTCTCATCTCTGGCACAGCCACCTTACCACTACCAACTTGATGTCCTAGATATGTCATATACTTCCTCCCAAACTCACATTTCTTCAGCTTCACTTTAAGACCAGCTTCACCCAAACACTCTACAACTCTTGCAATATCCTTCAAATGATCTCGCCAACATTCACTAAAGACAATTACATCATCAATGTAATTAGAACACACGTTGGCCACTGGCCTCAAAACCTCCTCCAAAATAGCCTGAAACACTGCCGGGGCATTCTTTAATCCGAAAGGCATTCGGACAAACTTAAACCTCCCTGCTGGACATACGAAAGAAGTCAATTCTTGGCTATTCTCTGCTAACTTGACCTGATGAAAGCCTGCCGTCAGATCCAGCTTGGACACCACTCCACTCCTGCCCACCTTATCTAGAATCTCCGACAATGAGGGAAGCCAATACCTCCTAAGTGGGGTAACCTTGTTTAACTCTCGAAAATCCACACACAACCTGATCCAACCATCTTTCTTCCTCACTGGCACCACCGGACTGCACCACTCCGAGCTACTCTCCACAATGATACCCAAACTCAACAACTTCTTCACTTCTTCATTCACCGCACCCCTTATATGCATAGGTACCTGATGAGGTGGCAAGTTGACAACATCACAACCCTCCTTGACCTCAATAACACACTCCCACAATGTACATAAACCTGGACATTCGCTAAAATAACCTTGCAATCTGCTCAACACTCTCTGCAGACTCTTGTCGCAATAATCATCACATTTCTCATCCTCCAACACATTTCTTATCCCACATATCACTCATCTCCTTATTCTCCTCCGCCACTACACACACTGCATTGACACCCACTCCTCTGCTCTTATACCTCTTTGTGTTGTTGATGTGAACTATTTTACTCTTCTTCCCACCTTCTTTACACACTCTATAATTAACTCTTGATACTTTCTCCACCACCTCATAGGGACCTTCCCAGGAAGCCTCCAATGCTGCATGCAATCCAGGAATCCTCAACAAGACCTTATCACCCACGTTCAATTCCCTCAATGACTTAGACTTGTTAAAACTCTTCATTCTCGCAGCATTTGCAATACTTGCACTCGCCACTGCTACCTCATTCAACAATTTCAACCTCTCCTGCAATGACATGACCCACTTACTAACTTCAACTTCCTTATAACAGTCACAAACCCAACCAGCATACAACAAATCCAATGGACCTCTCATCCGCCTACCAAACACCAACTCATGAGGTGAGAAACCAGTATCCCTATTCACAACCTGCCGAATGGCAAAGAGAGCCATTGGCAGGAAAGTGACCCAATCAACTCCGTTAGCCACCGCCTTAGTCAACATGGGCTTGAGCGTGCCATGAAACCGCTCAACAATACCATTCCCTTGTGGCCTATAAGGGGATGTCTGTATGCTATCAATCCCCAGGATCTCATACACTCTCTTCAACACCTTTCCAATAAATACACTACCCCTGTCGCTCAATATCTTCAAGGGAAAACCTGACCTCGAGAACATTGCTATCAACCCTTCTGCAACCTCTGCAGCCATACATGTCCTCATAGCAACCGCCTCAGGCCACCTGCTCGCCAAACAAACCAAAGTAAGAACAAACCGAGCACCACCCTTGCCCTTGGGAAGTGGGCCCACTATGTCTACCGCTACACTTTCGAACGGCTCTGAGATGATAGGTCTCTCCACCATCTGCACCTTCCTGTTACCAGCTTTGTTAACTTTCAAACACAACTCACAGGAACTACAATATGCATCAATATCAGCACCCAGCCCTGGCCAAGTAAACCTCGAATTCACTAACTCTCTCATCTTCTTGCCACCCACATGACCCATCTGATCATGTGCCAGCCTCAGCACTGCATCTCTTCTCACTTTAGGCAACACTAATCTTTCCCGAGCTCCTAACACTTCATCCACTACTCGATGGAACAGCAACCCATCTTTGCAGCTATAGCCCATCTTACCATCATTCGCCAATTCTCTACAATGCCGCAAAGTTCCATCTTCCGCATTCTCTCTTTTCAGCTTTTCCAAATTATCGACATCAACCAACACCGGGCAGCTTAGGTCTACTGGCTCAACTTCACCTTCATTGGCCTCATCTACCGATGCACACTCCACATTTCCATCCGCCTCAACTACAGACCACTCCGAGACAACCTCAGCAGAACCTACTGACTCCCCAACACCTGTGCATTCACTAGCCACCTCAGTACTATCCAACACTGCAGCCTCGACAGCACTCTCAACAGACACTTGCTCACCGGCAATATTGTCTATCTCTTCCAAGGACACAGGCACTGAACCTTCCTGTTCCCTGATCTCCTCTGATGCTTTCTCAGCTAACTCTCTTTCACTCATGGAACGAGTGACAGCATTAGCAGCCCATAGTTCACAACCTTCAGACTGCTCCCCAATCTCATTCTTGTTCAACGAACTCTCTGACCCGCAGGCCTCCGCCAACAGTCTCTCAGCACATTTTTTCTCCATTGGCACTGAAAACAAAACTTTCTGACACAACATCCCTGCAGAGGCAACAGCTACTTTCTTAAGGAACTTCTTCCCCAACACATCAATCTCTACCTCAGCCATCCTCGTCTCTACCGGTACTCCTGTAGCACCCAGTATCTCTACTGTATTAGGAAGTAACTGGGACTCATACACCAGATTGCCAGGCACAATGGTAATCTCCGCTCCAGTGTCAACCACAAACTGGGACTCAAAGCCATTCACTTTTCCATCAACGGAGTGACCATCAGACTTGACAGCCACCAAGTTGCATGTCTTAGGCTTGTCTCCACCCCTGATCCCAAGACTCTTAGTTGAACTTGTGGCACTCCTGCTACCACTGTTACCACTACTATTACTACTGCCACCATTATCCTTATCTCTTCTCTTGGGGCAGTCAGGAGACTTATGACCTTGCTGGTTACATGTATAGCACACCACCTTAAAACCATCATTAAATCTTGTCCTGCACTCAAAACCCTTGTGGCCATAACCGTTACAACGAAAACACCGCCCTACTGACTTGTCCTCTCTCCTAGGACCCCTTAACTGTCCTCTTGACTGCACGTTAGTAGTTTTTAATGTTGTTGCCACCTCATACAAATCTGAATACGAATTAATCTGTCTACTATCAATGAGCCCTTGCTCTGTTAAGGGTAGCCCTAGCCTAAATATTGCTTTCATCTGAAACAGGGCTAACTGATCCTTGTCTTTAGCATTCATTGCAAACCGGTCCACAAGCATCTTGACATGTCGATACCTCTCAACTCGATCCATATTCTTAGTTTCATCCTCTAAATCAACAAATAGTTTAATTTCAACCTCTCTCTGGCTCAATCCCACTTTCTCCAACAATCTCGCCTTCAACTTCTCAAACATACAAGCACCACTACCCATCAGATTCAACACACTCTCTTTAGTTTTCGAGGGTAACTTCGATATCAAGATATGCCTGTACTCACTCTTGTTCACACCAATATCCTTCAACTCAGCCTCAAACACCAACAAAAAGTGACTAATGTTCGACCCCTCTCTATACGGGAGGATGCGATCTACCATCCGACCCTTATCTAGGACCGTATTTCTCCTAGAATCTCTCTCTTCCTTCATACCCGACAACAACCCTTGAACTAACATCAGCATTTTGTCTACTTTATCATCACTTGTAATACGCTCTGAAGTTTCTAACAAATTATCATCCTCTAAAGTAACACTTTCTCTTCTTATCCTACTTCCTCCCTCTCCATCAGCCGCAGAGACACCTTCACCCAATCTCCCAGTCAACTCATCAACTTCTTCACTGTTCATTCTCACTACACTACCACCAATCCCAGACTCAGTAATATCAGCTTTATTACTAACTGAATCCACACCCTCACCAGCACTTGCCTCACTATTGCCACCTGAACGCTTACAAGTTCTATCGTACCGCGCTCTCGTCAACATCCACAGCAGCCCAGAACACAAGAGAGTTCGGAAGACTACAGAAACACAAAAAATTTACAAAAATTAAACACGTAACACGAGCGTTAAATAGAAAACAAGTAAAACACAAAACACAGAACAGTTTGTAGCCGCTCGACGGTCGTGAGTAGTAGAACACCACGGAAGATGACTTTACGACGCTCCTCGTAGTGCCGCTGCCACCAACTGTGGGGGACGGAACTGCAATCAACGCAAACGAAGTCTTAGTCGATCGAATCCCGTCGGTAGTCGCCACCAGAGTTCGTAGCGTGGCTGATATCCCGCAGGTACGCGTAGGCTCTCAATTACACTTTTAAGTTAGTTTAATCAAAAGTCTATGCACTGGTCAGGGACACAGCTAGCACAAAATAAAATAAAAGACAGACTGAACAAACACGAGACACACGCACATAATAATGTTCAACATTGAGTCCACCGCGCATGAGCAGACAGGCCCAACTGCGATCGACCCTTTACCATAGCGGGAATATACAATGACACAAAACTCAACAAATGACATGACACAAAAGTAATAATCTTCTTTCTTCCTGATCTTCTTTACTTCTTCCTCACTCTGGAGGGAGGCCCCACACTATCGATTGAATATCTCTGGAGTCACGGGTCAAGCAGTAAGCAAATATTTTGTAAATGCTGAGTTATGTTCTATTCATTCAGGTCAATAGGAATCTATCACAATGAAATGCCATGTTGTATCCAAATTACAAGCTATTACACCACCCAAACGACCTGAAGATCTTTTTTTTTTTAGCAGACTCAATGCTTGGAGGTTCCATAGATATTTTGCTTGGCATTGCTGATGTCAGTCGATGTTGTACAAAGGGCTCTAATTCACTGTCAGAGGACAAGGCAACTGTAGCAACCCCTACTATCTTTGATTGGACTTTAGGAGGTGCTATTCCTCAGAATTCACTTCCGCCCTCAATTCTAAAACTTCAAGTCAACGAAGATTCTCTCCATTCTGCTCTTCAACAATTGTGGGAACTAGAGCAAGTCCCAGAGTCAGACACTTTTTCTGCTGCCGATCATTCAGCCCTCCAGCATTTTGATGATCATTATCAGATCCTGCCAGAAGGTCGTTACTCCGTAGCTTTGCCTCGGGTCGATAACCCACTTCCTCTGGGTGACTCGCGCAATATAGCTTTACACAGATTTCTCCAAAATTAAAGATCCTTGACCAAGAAAGGCAAATTACAGGACTTTAATGCTGTGTTGAAAGAGTACCTCACCCTTGATCATGCTGAATTAGTTCCTCAATATGACCTTGAAAACCCTCCAAAGGATGTATTTTATCTGCCCACTCATGGTGTTTTCAAAGATTCATCCACTACTACTAAACTACGTGCAGTCTTCGATGCGTCTGCTAATTCATCTTCCGGTACCTCTCTTAATGATCTACTGCTTACTGGCCCCAACCTATATTCCCTCCTCACTACTATACTTGTGAAATTTCGCTTACACCGAATAGCATTCAGCGCTGACATCAGCAAATGTTTCGGGAAATAGCTCTTCAACCTCAAGACCGAGACCTTCACCGTTTTTCTCTTACGTGATGACCAGGGACAGATCAGGGACTACCGAATGAAGAGACTAACATTTGGTGTCAAGCCATCACCATTCCTAGCAACAAAAGTTCTTCACCACTTAGCTGAATCTAACAAAGACACCCATCCTTTGGCTTCTCACTCAATTCTCACTTCGTTTTACGTTGATGATTTCTTATCAGGGGCGTCTACTCTTCAAGAAGCTGACGAAATCAGACAGGAGCTCTGTCGTTTGCTCAAATCGGCCGGAATGATTCTGAGAAAGTGGCGAAGCAATGATCTCTCATTTCTGGAAACTATACCAGAAGATTTAAGAGAGCTAGCTGACCTTCATTTACCTTCTCCCTTGTTAGCATCCAAAACACTTGGTATTTACTGGGACGTGAGCAAGGATAACTTTCAAGTATCTGTTCCTTTTGTCAATGATGATCTTCCTGTAACCAAGCGTGAAATAGCCTCTATTTCTGCAAAAGTGTTCGATGTTATGGGATTTTATTCTCCAGCTACGGTACCATCCAAAATTCTTCTACAGGAACTATAGAAGTTAAAGCTCTCTTGGATCGATCCAGTTCCAGATAAAATTTCCCAAAAATGGAAGCAGTGGATTTCAACACCGTCTGCTCTCTCCTCTCATCCGATTCCACGGCGACTTGTACCATCGGATGTTCCGATTAGTAACCAATCTCTTCACGGCTTTTTCGATGCATCTACTTCCGCCTATGGTGCTGTGGTGTATCTTAGAACTACGCACGAAGATGGAACTGTATCAATCACACTTGTAACTTCCAAGTCAAGGGTAGCTCCACTCAAATCTGTAACTATACCTAGGCTGAAACTGGTTGCAGCACATTGACTGTCTAAACGTTTACGGTCTGTATCTCATGATCTTTCTATTCCTCTCTCTCAGATATATGCATGGAGCGATTCCACGATAGTTCTATGCTGGCTTCATAAGAACCCAGACACACTGAAGACGTTTGTCTCGCATCGAGTTGCCTCAATTCAACAAATAATACCTGCTGATCATTGGCAGCACGTTCCTACTCAGGACAACCCAGCTGACTTGGCTAGTTGAGGAGTGGATTCATGCAACTTGATTTCTTCATCCTTGTGGTGGAAAGGCCCTCCATGGCTACTCCTTCCTCAGTCCTCATGGCCACAGATACCTGCAACAAGCTCAGAAGAAGTACCTGACATTCGAGCTACCATTGTTGCTACAGTTCAAATAATCGAACCTGATCCAGATTTCGCTCTCTGGACTCGTTACTCTTTTTCGACAAATTAACGCGTGTGGTATCGTGGATCAGGAGATTTCTTCACAATGTTTGAAATAAATCTCATATTTTGTCTAGTGCACTCACCTCAGAGGAACTTCAAGCTGCTAAACGATGTCTTCTTCGAGTGGCACAGAGGATGACTCGTGCAGAAGTCTTTGAGTCTTTACGGTGTGGACGTAGTCTACCTGTTCATCACTCACTCTCAAAGTTTGACATATCACTGGGTACTGATCAATTCATCAGAATCAGTGGTAGAGTTCGAGATCCTGACTTTCCCCTCTCTTCACGCTCTCTAATACTCCTGTCTTTAAACTCTACTCTCACTAAACTGTTCCTTTCTACACTACATATTACATATAAACATGCTGGTATATCTGCTCTCATGTCTGTGATTTTAGAGACATATTACATCTCTGGCCTAAGAAATTTTCTCAAGCTTATTAGCCGTCGTTGTCCTATGTGCCAAAAAGCGTACTCTCGACCACTAAACCAGAGAATGGGAATGCTACCACTGTCAAGAACTACACCAGCACCACCATTTGAGCGTACTGGAATGGATTTCGCGGGACCATTCTATATTCGCCAAGGAAAAGTTCGCAAGCCTACCAGAGTCAAGTGTTATGCCTGTCTTTTTATTTGTTTAACCACTAAGGCTGTTCACATCGAACTTTGTGCCGATCTCACCACGGAGGAATTTATGGCTGCATTTCAGCGCTTCACAGCTCGGAGAGGTACTCCTCTACACCATTTCTCTGACAATGGCACAAACTTTATCGGTGCTCACAATGAAATAAAAGAAATTAAAAAGTTACTGTCGTCACCATCCACAGCCAAAGCTATTTCACATGAAGCTACCAGAACATCCCTACAATGGCATTTTAGTCCTCCCAGAGCTCCACATCATGGAGGACTTTGGGAAGCTGGGGTAAAAAGTATGAAGACGCTTCTCAGGAAGCGCATGTCATCCTATTTACTTACCTTCAATGAACTCTACACTATTCTTACAGAAGCTGAGGCTATTCTCAATTCCCGACCATTGATACCAGTGAACTCCACTGATGCTGATGATACATTAGCACTCACACCAGGTCATTTTTTGATAGGCCGTCCTCTACTAGCTCCTCCAGTTCATGAACAAGATGCCGAGGTTCATACTTCCTTGCTCAAAAAGTGGAACTTGATACAACATCTCAAAAGAGAATTTTGGTCAGCCTGGAAAACCCGATATTTGCAATCTCTGATGGCTCGGTATAAGTGGAAGAGGCCTACACATAATTATAAAGTAGGAGATATAGTCCTGTTAAAAGATGAACTCCTATTCAATCGTGACTGGCCCTTGGCAAGGGTGACAAAGATATTTCCAGGTGATGATGGACTGACACGAACTGTCGATCTCTTTTGTCAAGGAAAGCAGTACACAAGAGCTACAAACAGACTAATCCTCATTGTAGAGGATCAGCCCTTCCCCCCCAGCATGTCTATGTCAGACCGGATCGCGCCTGCGTGAACGAGTAACGTCGAGGTCGCCTTCGTCGATGTCTTCGTCGATGTCTCCGTCTGCAGTCCCGCAGTTCTTATCAAAAAACTCATTTAATTGGTTAATCAAATCATGTGACCAATTATAGCGCCGCGCGTGACCAATTATAGCGCCGCGCGAGGGCTAGGGCTAGGGCTAGGGGACCAATCAGAAGAATTCTTTGATAAGAACTGCGGGATGGTTCGTCTCAGTCGATGTCTCAGTTGTCAAAGTGAACGTTTATAATGCACAAATGTTTTCATTCACCTTAGTTACGCTACTTTATTCACTTACTATATATTTACTATCGTGATTTAACCAATTGAAACTTATTTCTACTGCTCAGTGACTATCGTGATTTAACCAATTGAAACTTATTTCTACTGCTCAGTGAATTATCACATAGCTGGTCCTTCGATTACTATTTCGAAACCAAGTGTTGGGATTTACGACCCCATCAGTGATGATAACTTTGCTTGCTAGCTCACCTTTCACCAGTCAAAAGTAATTAGTATGCAGAAATTTATTTTTCTCGATTTGATTATTTGACATAATTATTGTTTGGTAAGTTGTTATTATGTAACTTAATATTTTTCTTTGAATCTGCTGAATGATACCTATCAGTCATTTTCTCAAATTGCATGTTCAATCTGAGCTATTATAAAGAAAAGACGTAAACATGTTTGTTTTTTGGAGAAATTATCAACGTACTTAATACTATTGATACTAGTCAAGTTTCGCTAAATGAAATCTTTATCACACGATATAAATTTAATCGTAACCTGAACTTTGTATAGTGTACGTATGAATTTCCTTCAAGAGTGTCGGGCAAAACCATCGATGAAGTTCCGATAGTAGCCTACCGATCCCAGAAACGACCTCATCTGTCTTTTTGTCACTGGTCGGCCATAATTTGCCATAGCTTGCACTCTTGCCTCTGGCACTGCCACACGCCCACACCTGACTTGATGTCCCAAATATGACATATAACGCCTACCAAACTCACATTTTTTTCGTTTCACTACCAACCCTGCCTCTCCCAAGCACCTAATGACCCTTTCAAGATCCTTCAAGTGATCCGCCCAACTACTACTGAAAACCACCACATCATCTATGTAATTGGACGATACGTCCGATACCGGTTTCAATACCTGCTCAAGAATTGCCTGAAAGGTCGCTGGTGCATTCTTAAGTCCGAATGGCATTCTTACGAACTTGTACTTTCCAGCCGGGCAGCTGAAAGATGTCAGCTCCTGGCTTTACTCAGCCATCACGATCTGATGGAAGCCAGAGGTCAAGTCTAGCTTAGACAGAACCTGACTGGCCCCTACCTTGTCCAGGATCTCATTCAGAGACGGAAGCCAAAACCGCCTCAGTGGATGATACTATTAAGTTCCCGATAGTCAACACACAAACGTATGCTACCATTTTTTTTACGCACTGGCACTACTGGGCTAGACCATTCAGAGTCACTCCTCACTATGATCCCTAACTTAAGCAATTTCTCAATCTCATCAGCGACAGCCTGCCTGATGTTCATAGGCACCTGCCTAGGTGGCAAATTCACAACTTGACTTCCCTCCTGGACATTAATCACGCACTCCCCAACTGAGCACAAACCCGGTTTATCAGAGAAAAAGTCAGACAACCTAGCCAATACAGTCTGCAGATCTCTCTCAGAATACTCGTCGCACACTTCATCACTCAACCCACCACGTTTCTCCCACATCTCACACATTTCCTTGTCTTCCTCTGCTACTACACAAACACTATTTACATTCAAAGGCCTACTCACGAATCTCTTAGTATTGTTAATGTGCACAATCTTGTCACATTGACCTCCTTCTCTTCGTACTTTATAGTTAACTCGTGACAGCTTATCAACGACTTCATAGGGGCCCTCCCATGAAGCTTCTAATGCACCAAGCAATCCAGGTACCCTCAGTAAAACTTTACTATCCAAGTCTAGCACTCTATCAGACTTGTTTTTGTTACATGCCAACATTCTAGTCACACTTGACTTATTTGAATTCACTACAGCCACTTCATGCAAGACCTTAAGCCTGTCTTGCAGACGTTCCACCCATGAGCTAACATCCATGTCCTTGTAACAATCCTCCACCCAACCTGCGTAAAGGATGTCTAGTGGACCTCTCATCTGATTGCCGAACACCAGCTCATGAGGTGATAAACCAGAATCTCGGTTGACCACCTGCCTGATGGCGAATAGTGCCATAGGCAGGAAAGTCGCCCAATCAACGCCGCTATACACAGCCTTTGCCAGCATTGGCTTCAACGTACCGTAGAACCTCTCTACTACTCCATTCCCTTGAGGCCTATAAGGAGACGTATGCAGTGAATCAATGCCCAGGATTTCATACAGGCGCTTGACCACTCTACCCATGAAAACACTGCCCCATCTGACAAAATTTTCAGAGGAAAACTTGTCCGAGTGAAAATAGCAACCAAGCCGTCTGCAACCTCTGAGGCTGAACCCGTTCTCATGGCAACTGCCACAGGCCACCTTGTAGCCATACAGATGAATGTGAGGACGAATCGAACTCCTCCTTTGGCCTTAGGCAAAGGACCGACGATGTCCACTGCCACGGACTCGAACGGTTCCGTTACTATCGGTCTCTCAACTAGTTGGGCCTGTCTATTACCAGACTTGTTCATCCTAGCACACATATCACAAGATTGAACAAAGTTTGTAACATCTTTCCCTATTCCTGGCCACACAAAACGAGAATTTATAAGGGCTCTCATCTTCTTAATGCCAACATGACCAGTCCTGTCATGGGCAAACTCAAGGACTTTGGCTCTCCTAGACTTAGGAAGTACCAGCCTTTTCTTCTCACTGTCACCATCAACTATGGTGTGATATAGCAAACCACCACCCCAAGAATAACCCATTTTCTTTGTATCAGCTAAGTCCCTACAATGACCTAATGAATCATCCGCAACCATTTCCACCTTCAACTTCTCTACATCCGGATCATCCACCAAGCTCGGGCTACCGAAGGAACACTGCATTTCTGCCTCTGCACTACCCAAACTATCATCAACCTCAACTACATCTCGTGCTACCTCTGCTACTTCATCCTCTTCCACCTGAACCTCAGACATAACCTCGTCTATGCTCTCCAGAGAGACAGGCGGCACCGCATCTCTGTCCCTCTGGGCAGCAGTCTCGGCAGCTAGTGGCTCCATCCAACGACAAGCTCTGGTGACTATATTCACCGAAGCTTGCTCCTCGGTTTACTCCAGGGTTATCTTTGAGGTCTCACCACCTACTTCCTTACCACTTGGAGCTACAACCGCATCTACCCAGGTAGATGTCTGGGTGTCCGGGGTATCACCGGAGTGCCCCGCCTCCGCTCCAATATTTGGAGTTTCGACGGCACCCAGAAGGAGCTTTCTCGCCATGGAATCATCCATGGGAACTGAGAATAAAACTTTATCACAGAGCATGTCAGCTCTGGCAACGGCCACTCTCCTTACAGAAGAGATACCTTCTATCTCAAACTGTACATCAGCCATGCACAGAGTTACAGGTACACCTGTGGCACCACGTACTACCACTGTATCAGGAAGCATCTGGCTTTCATAGACCAGAGTACCGGGGACTATAGTTACTTCCGCTCCCGTGTCAGGGGCTATCGGACAATCCAACCCATTAACCTTACCCTTCACTAACGGAAAATCAGAGCCTACTGCAACCCAGTTAGCAATCTTAGGTGCAAAACCCGCTTTGACTCCCAGTTTCTTAACATTGGCCTGATCATTGTTCTTTACACTGGAGAATTGTGAGGATGTATCAGGCTTGTTCGGGCATTCTGTGGACCTGTGCCCAACCTGATTGCAAGAACAGCACACTAGACGAGACTGTCTGTCATCTTGACTCACACGACATTCAAATGCCATATGGCCATAGCCCTGACATCTATAGCATTTGGTGCTATTGCTAACTTCTCTTCGCCCAGCCCTTAGCTGATCTCTAGAATGGGCATTGCTAGCTTTTAGGGTTGTTGCCACCTCATTCAAGTCATTGAAAGACACTACATTGCGGCCATAAATTAGACCTTGTTCGGATAATGGCAAGTTAACTCTAAACAGACCCTTAACCACAAACAATGCCAACTCGTCTTTACTCTTGCACATCATTCCAACACGATCAATTAGTTGCTTTATATGTTTATACCTCTCCAACCTATCCATTCCCTTAGTGTCATCCTCCAGATCACAAAATAACTTTATCTCCAGATCTCTCTTGCTCAGACCCACCTTCTCCAGCAATTTACGTTTCAACAGCTCATATGTACACTCCCCACTATCAACTAGATCAACCACCTGCTCTCTAGCCTTAGGAGACAATTTAGTCAGCAAGATTCTCTTATACTGGCGTTGAGACACACCTATATCCTTAAGATCTGCCTCCAACCCCCTGATGTACTTAGATATTTCACTACCATCCTTGTAAGATGGAATATTGCTCACCATTCTCCCTTTATCCATCAGAGTATCACTTCCTCTATCAGTCACCTTCTAAAATCCTGTCATTAACCCATGAAATAACTTCATTAGCTCACGAGTTGTTGGCTCACTCACATCTTCATCATTGTCAATCATGCTCTCACCACCATCCCTGTCATTCCTTCTTGTCCCTTCTCTGACACTTCCATCACCCACTATTTCCTCATCTCTTCCAATCTCCTCAATAATATCATGCTCTAAGACACTCATGTTGCCTACTATAGTCTCACTATCAATAGGCACTAATAATCCTGGTTCACAAACCACACTACCACTACTAGCAATACTACTAGCAACAATCTCTGATCCCTCACCCTTACTGCTCGCAAGCACTACTCCAGAGTCCGGAGATTGCAGATTCCTGGTTTCTCTATTCAACCGTTCAACTCCGTTGCTATCGTTCCTCAACTTTTTGCAGGTCCTGTGCAGCCGCGCTCTCCCGCTCATCCACTCAGGATCACGAACTCGGGAGATTTCTGAGGCCTACAGAAAACGAACACAACAAGAACAGTAACAAAAATTAATTTACAACGACGGCGACCACGTGTGGTGCACACAAAATAGAAATAACAAGACACAAAAATATAGTTTGTAGCCTTGGACGATGTCGTGGGGGCTTGTCTTGACTCCTCGATCCGCTTGTTAAGGCGATGAAGAGCACCGCTGCCGCCAATTGTGGGGGTTCTGGTCTCCAGCAGGGTGATAGCCGGTCGGGTCGTCAGCTCTGTGGATATCCAGCACATTGGCTCCAACCGTCTCGAAATGTCCGGGACCGTCCCGGATTTGTTAACTTTGTCCCCGGTCCTGGAAGAGACTACTATTTGTCCCGGAAAGTTACTTAACCGGCAAAAGGTAAAGGGTGTCTCTACGCGAAATGGAAAATGATCGTCAGTATCACAAATGCAGGAGTAGATTCACGGTTATTGTAGAGGTTGACATGAGTGATTGCGGTCCTCCTAAGCCTAAAAGAGCCAGAAGGCAATGCCATTTTGATTTTAGCTGGCCTCAACAATTCCCTGGTATAGGGAGAAGTTCTAAAGGTAAAAGCAGTAATAAAGTAGTGGTTATTTACTACTTTCTAGCTAGCACAACAAACTTTGTATAATAATGACTATAAAATAAATACATAAACAAAAGCAACTTGCAAAAAAGCTACAGTAAGTTGTAATAAACAATCATCACCATCATTATCACAACCGTCAAGTTCTACGCCATAATCACTGATTAATATATTAAATTCACATTTATCTCTATTGTATCATTTTTCATTGAGTTAATTAGTGGCGGGCGTGGCTATGGTCCCTGAAGCTCCTTTGGAAAAGTTGGAGGGTATGCCAGCACCCCGTAGATGCTGCCACCAGGTACTCTCTACTCGCTGGGCGATGGTTCGGCTCAGGAATAACTGGTGAATAGCTAGCCCTTACCCGCTTAGCTACCCAGGAGCCCACTCAAGTGTCTCAGGTGTTAAACTAAGAATATTGAATTTTAGAGAACTGAACAACACGCGTACAAATAAAAGTATTTACCTAAAGTCCACTGCTTGTGCGCAGGTACACAGCACACACATACACACACAAAAATGAATACTATACGGTGACATAAAACTCAACGAAAATACAACAGCTAACTACTGTGACACAGAACTCAAATAATAAATAAACAACTTTCTTGTTCACTTCTTTCTTCTGGTCTTTGGGGGAAGACCCAGCCCCACAGTGCCACTTCTTGTGCTGCTGTGGATTTTCCTGGAAGTGACCTAGCTTGTGGTGAAGTGGCTGGTTTCTCTGGAAACATCAGTGAGTCTCAAGAGAGAAGTTTGGCTGAAGGTATGAGGGGTGGGTATACTTGCTGTGTTCCTGAATGTTACAATAACAATAAAAAGGACAAAGAAGTTAGTTTTCATAAATTTTTTAAGGATAAACTAGTGAGGGAGAAGTGGATTAATGCTATAAAAAGGAAAGATTTTATACCCACTAATCATTATCGAGTGTGCTCAAACCATTTTATGGGGGGGGGGGGGGGGGGGGGGGGGGGAGGAAAGAAGGAATTTGTCGGATATTCCTACAATATTTCCATTGCTTCCTCAACCCTACGATTAGGAAGGAGTCAAAGTTGCGTGTGCACATTACACCTAATAAAAAGGTTAAAAAAGCCCAGTTTGAAACACCCAAGCCATTAGTGGATGGTCTAGAGGAAATACTGGCACTTACTGAATCTGTGGGTACACTTCAAGATGAAAATGCATCCCTTATTGTGACATTGAAAAAGCAAAAAACTGAAATGAATAATTTACGAATAGAGGTAGAGAAGCATAAATTTGGTTTGGAAAGATTTGCTGCAAGTGATGATGATATTCATTTTTACACTGGATTTCCCAATTACAACACATTCAAAAGTTTTTATGACTTCCTCCTTCCAGCTGCGACTCAGCTTAACTATTGGGGTTCTACGTATTCTGACAGCCGAGATGAACAAAAGCGTGGTTTTCAGCGTAAAATACAGCCAATAGATGAACTATTTATTGTTCTTTATCGACTGCGATGTGATGCACTTGAGAAAGATATCGCTGATATATTTGGAGTGAGCGTCAGCACTGTATCTAGAATTCTTAATACATGGATAAACTTATTATACCACACGCTAAAACAGCTACCGATCTGGCCATCTGCAAAAGTCATTAAAGATACAACGCCAAAATGTTTCTAAGAACAGTATCCTGAAACAAAGGTGATACTTGATTGTACGGAACATTTCATCGAATTGCCATCATCATTTTGTGCTCAATCAAACACCTATTCTGCTTATAAAAGCCACAATACTGCAAAAGGTTTAATCGGTATTGCACTGAATGGCTTTGTAACTTTTATTTCAAATCTATATGGAGGCCACATATCTGATAAACAAATTACTGAGCTATGTGGTAGGTTTCAATATAGGCATCTTTTGCTTTGCCTTCATTATCCTTCCCCCAGGCACAAGCTGCTGGCGCTGATTTATATATATTTTTATCGAGTATTGAGTTTACCAGTGAATTCGAAGTTGATGTAGGTAACCTCTTGTATACTCGGCCAAAGAAAGAGGCAGTTATTCTAATGCTTCGTTCATTGTGCCACTCCACAGAATCTGCCTGCGCTCTAGTGAGCTAGGTCACTTGGAAAATCCACAGCAGCACAAGAAGTGGCACCACCTGGCATTGGGTTCTGAGAAGAACCAGTTATCTCACCTCCTGGCAATGAGTTCTGAGAAGAACTAGAAGAGAGGCCACCTGTCAATGAGTTCTGAGAAGAACTAGGGGTAAACTCGCCAACTATCACGCAACTATCACTCTCTATAACTCCAACAACCGCCAACCAAAAAATTCTGAATTTGCTATCAGCACGTGCACTTTAAAAATTATAGCGTGAAAACCCACCAAATTCACACCAAACTGGTGGTGTGAATGCCCACCACCTATGCATAGTGTGTCCTTCACACTTTTTTCCTAGTGTGAATGCACACTTAGTGTGAAATTCACACTCAATGGAATAGCATGGACCCTTTACCGAATATTAATTATATGCATGTGCAGGCAAAAACCAATGCTATTGTCATCGTAATCTACCTTAAAAATGTTTTGTACACTTGTGTGCTAGATAAGAGAGTTGACTAAGATTTTAGTCGTCTGATTAATGAGATCTGGGATTACACCAATCTCTTTTTGGAAAAAAAATGTTGATATGTATTACTAGAATCAATGTAATTTAGCATTAATGTAAGTATGAGTTCATAGTGATTGTGGTGAGAATTCAAACTACATTTGGTGTGTACTTCACACCCAAATGATGAGGTGTGCGCATCACACCATAATTTGGTATGACTATTGTTACAAGTGATTCACGCTTAATTTGGTGTGAACTACACACTTTTTGGTTTACAGTGTGGGAAATTTCATATTATAGCTATTCCTGCTCTTTGCAGCATAATTGCAGGTGCTACAGCAAAAAATAAGCCAAGTGGTAAGCAAAACTAAGTCATCATGCAAATCCCTATACAGCTATTTCATCATGTGACCTTGGTGGCGTTAACGCTCACGCCTGTACACCAGCTAATTTGTGCGTGTGCGTTAACGCCACCATGGTCAGAGAGCAGTTTAAATCTAAGCTTTGGTACAAATAATAGATCAGGACGAATAACCACTTTTAAAATGAAATCTGCCTGTCGTACAGACCCTGCACAACCATCCCAAAGTTTAATTAAACAAATATGTTATCCTCAGTCATTCACATTTAGAAGCAAACCTACTGATTGGGGGTGCAAACATGAAGCCTCTACTATAAGTCGCTATGAAACACAAATGAAGGCATTACATGCTGATTTCAAAGTAGCTAATAGTGGACTAATTCTCAACGGCCAGTGGCCATTTTTTGGTGCAACACCTGATAGCAAGATATCATGTACATGTTGTGGGACAGGATATGTGGAAGTTAAATGCCCCTATTGTCACAGAGGTGAAAGTATTGAGTGTGCTGTAGAGAATAAAAAGTTCTGCTTACAGAAGAAACCTGATGGTAATCTACAGTTAGATCGTTCGCACTCATATTATTATCAAGTCCAAACACAACTTTTTGTTGGAAATGTAGATTATTGCGACTTCTGTGTATGCACTTTTTCACAAGATGGTCAGAACAATTTGTACATTGAGCATATAAAGATCAAGAATTCTGTAACACCTATGTACAGAGAGCAGAACATTTTATTAGAACAAGCATTCTTCCAGAATTGCTCGCAAAATGGTACACTCGATCAAATAAAATTTATGCCATAGCATTTGATACTCCTGGTTCAAGTAAAGAAGGCTCCAGTAACTGCATGGAGAAATTATATTGTTACTGCAACCAACCAGAAAGTGGTGATATGATAGGTTGCGACAACGTGGACTGTCCTATTGAATGGTTTTTTTTTGAATGCTTGAAAATTTAAAATGCTCCAATTCAAATGTACTGCCCTGACTGCCGAAAGCTCCCCCCACAGTTTACACATATGGAGTCACATATGTTTCATAAAGCACAACACACAGACACAATATTATCAATTAGAGGTGGCTGGCTTTTCCTTTATGAACATAATGAATGGGCAGAGTAGACTGCAAGATAGAATATTTCTGGCGTATCATTCCTATTACTCTCTCCACGTGTATCCGTACATTGGCAATGCTACGAGTGTCATGCACTTCCATTGCTGAAAATTGTGAGTGACCCTTGGTAAATGCAGGTATGTGAAGGCTAGCCTGCATCATAGCAACAGAATCAGTAATACTGAACCCCCTATCTGCCAAAACAATGTCATCAGGAATCAAATTATCTGTACACCACAATGGTCAGTAATATGTCTGTCACTCACGCGACCAACCCATGCTTTGGACACATATGAAATTACACCTTGGGGACAAATTCCAACTAGTATTGCTTGTAATTTGACCATGTACAAGCACGGGCATAAACATTTGATGGCCTTTCCAAAAATATCTCAAAACAGTCAATGATGATGGTGACCTTCTTTCTAAAAGATTCTTGAAAACAAATTGGCATTGTCTCCATTAGAGCGTCACGATTGGGCCAAAAAATAAGATGACATAACCTGTGACTCATAATGTTTATCCATTTTGAAAATATTCTGGATACAGTTGAAAAGGATACACCAAACCGGTACGCCAAATCTTGCATTTGAGAATTCAAATGAAGCATCATAAGCACCATTATAAATTCCTGATAAGGTGTAAGCTTGCAATGCTTGTGATGTGCAAGAGCTGGTTCAATTAGATTGAATACTGCTTTAAGAATCTTACTGTTTGGTAGTCCAGTGTAAAATTTCACCTGTTCATCGGGTATCCCAGTGTCTTTGAAGAATGCAGGTAAGCTGACTATCTTTGAACAAGTTTGAGATGCTGAATCTTCTGGGAAATCACTTGTCTGAGTGAATGCATCGTTGACTGCATTAAATTCAACTTGAGTGCTAGCATGAACTACTGTAGTAGATCCCTCAATGGGCACTTCATCCGGAATATCTGAATGAGCAGCAATCACAGAGTCACTGGTACCTTTCTGTAAGAAATTCTTGTGTGCTTGCTTTGTATTCCTTTGATTCCACCTCTCTATATCTGTGGATGACAATCTGGACTTGCTGTGGCCCAAATTCTGTGTTGGGAGCCAGTCTGGATTTGTATCGTCCAATAAATCTGCTGGATTTCCAGAAATGAAGTGCCTGGAACAGATTCTGTTGTTCTTCAAAATGTTGTCAGTAAGACCAACCCTGGAAATAGCAGCCAAAACCCCGTCTTTCCTTCTCTTACTGAGTGTATAAAGTTCTTTACCCTTTGTGTTAACAACCTTTGGCAGCCTAAAGAAGGAAACATCTTTGTCTCGGCCTGAACGTTTGCTACAGCCTACTACAACGCAAAGAACCATCCCGAACTTGTACACCAGGTATATTGCGCGCGGGCGCTAATAACTTATCACGTGTGACACTTGAAATATCTCTATTCTAGTGGGCCTCACGACAACTGTCAGCTAGTATCACAGGGCCAGACCCTTTCTTGCTTTGCTTGTGGTAAAGGGTCTGGCCTGCGAGGCTAACTGTCAGCAACCCACTGAGTATGGAGCCAAAGATGAAGTGTACCAAGTGAAGAAACTTCAAATGATATCCTTGTACTTACCTTGGCTCTAATTTCTATGTACCATTTTTTATGATAGTCAAAAAATAAATGGAAAAACTTCTCTAGATCTGGTTCATTTCAAATGTACTGGGCATTCGCATTTCATCTGTAAATGTTATATATTCATGATTCACTTGCATATCTTTTTCTCACTTGTTCTATTTGATCTAGTCTAGCGGGACAGACCCTTTACTTTCTTTTTTATGGGCGCGGAAGGGAAAGGGTCTGGGGTCACTAGCATCAACGACTTGTTCAAGAGGAATTTAATTAAAAAGTGTCAAAATTGCGTCACATATTCCCCCGCGCATTTTTAATATTTCTCGGGAAAGCACCGTAACTTGCAGCTCGACCAGCGCGATCCAGCTAGCTATGGAGTTTTGCTTAGGTTGCGGCTCTGATCTCTCAAGACTCCGTTCTGGAGTAGTGTTAGCCTGGCGTAATCTAATGAAGGAAGCATTGGAAGAGAATTCTGGGCCCTCTCCTCCAGATTGCGCCGCAAGTAGGGCTAGGACTATATTTGATCAGGGTTTAGACAAAATCTTCCAGCATCAAAAAGATAATGTAGGATTTAGAAATTCCCATGCATTAAGAGTATCATACTAAGAGGTGTTTACGTGTGAAAACTTATTTTCTTTTGGATGTTTGGATGTGGAAAATCACCTAATACTTAAAAATGTCCATAATCTTTTCATTATGTAAGTAGCCATGTACTTGACTGCTGTCCTTTCTCTGGTAGCTACGACTAAATCTATACATCTAAACCAAGTGGAGGCTAGGCCCTGCCCAATTATGCTAAACATTTTTCTGGAATAATAGACATGAAATAGCATAGCAGAAGAAATCTAGAATAATGTTGGTATTTAGGAAAATAATAAAGGGAAAATGAGAATAATCAGTTCATATAATCCTTAATCATAAAAAATCAATGGTGTTAATTTCTCTCATTTTTTTACAAGAACATAAACATTTACTGCTAATTCTTAATGCTGTGATCATTAAGTAATCTTTCAATTTTTCCCTTTGTTTAGGTATCTTTAAAAGAGATTCAGATGTTGTATTTGGACAGTTCCATTCTCATCCACTGTGCAAATACACCTACAAACACACACAGCATTCTATATATAATATTATATATCTTACCTTGTCACAGGTAATTGCTGATTAATGTGTGACTTACCAGCAAGTTGATATTCATCTTCATAACTAGTACAGTCCACAAATTAATCTCCAACATATTGGTTTAAAACATGAAGAGGTGTCCCCAGAAAATATTTTTTTTTGGCTGGGCTGGAGTTTATCACTTTGTGTATGACACACTCCATTTTTGCATGACTAGATGACAAGTGAACTGAGGTAAATTACCTATTACTGTGAGAATTGTAATAGTATAAGCTTTCTACACGTTAAAAAGTCTGCTATTATTAATGCACACAAGCCAAACCCCACACTGTTAAAAATGAAGCGTTATAATAACACTTTTGAAGTGTAAATCAAGAGTGTAAAACCTTGCAGTGTTATAGTAACACTGAGGCCAGTGTTAATTCTAAGTGTAAACACTGCAGCATTCTAGTAACACTGAAATAAGTGTAATTGTGAAAATTGGTGTATATGACCACATTTTTTGTTTCTTTAGCATTTATTTACTTGATAACATTCAAGCCATTATCATTAACTGCATGGTTGTACTTTATTAAAATCAAGTTAAATTGTACAATGAGCTAATATTTCATACTGTATTTTTATTTAATTTTAGCTAATATACTGATACATTCATAGAAGTTAATAAATAACAAGCAGTAAGGGAACTTAGCTGCAATAGCTATCTATCTAAATTCTACAATTGACAGTAACTTTGTTGGCTACATATTTGTATATAGCTAAGCTAGGGCAGGAAATAGAAGAAATCTAGCCATTGCTCCACGCAATGTCTAATTTAATGCATTATTTAAATCCCCGCAGAAGACCGTCTTGCTGTACAAACTTCGGCAAAAAAATTCTGAGAATTTGTTTACTATTCGATCGAGTGCTTACTGAATGCGCTGTATGGTTTTTATTGCGATGCGCACAAGCACCCGCTTTTTACCGGAGAGCGTTTATTAGAATATTCCAGGCCCTCCTTATCCTGCAGAAGAGTTTTATGGATATGGTGTTTTTAAGTGCAGATCGTGCCTTGGATCTTTCGGAGAAATGGTAAGTTTAAATATATGTTTATTATTGGAAACAATAGAGTATTTTGGCTAATGTAAGTGACGCATTTGAATAGAGTTAGCCGTTTAAGTTGAGTTTGAGCACGGAAGAGGTAATTTATTCTTTATGATTAATGAATTTAGCAGGTAGCTAGTTCAGTACTTTTTCCGACTATCTGAGAGTTATCTCAAAAATTATTTACTGCACTCTTTTTATTTATTTTTTTTCATATGTAATTTTAGGCTACAAAAAAGTGCTGCTGTGAAAATCTAGAGATGCTTTTGGAGACTAACAAAGTAAGAATATACAGGTTAACACAAAATTATTACAGTTGTTAGTTCAGCAGTTGATTATAAACCATTCATTTACCCTCAGTTTGCTCTTTTTTCTTCTTTCCCCAAATATTTCCCCCAAATTAAACATGCCACAAGATTAGTTCCTGTTATAGTTTGGGTTCTCATGCTGTCCAGACTATTCAAAAGCATTATCATGCTATGTAGAGTGACAATAGTAAAAACTGTATTTGTAGACAAACACATTTGTTTTGCTTCTTTTTCTATTTCTATGTATTTTTGTTTAGAATAGCGTGTTTAGTTGTGTTATGTTTGTGTATATGTGACCGTCTATGGGAAAATCGGGCACTAAGGCGTGGCAGCAATGATTCCGTATTCTACCGCACTCTCCGCATACTATAGGTTTTTACCGCGCGCATTGTGTAGAAACATCAACAAGGAGTTGTTCTCTCAACAACACTGCTGGTGGAAAAAAGGTTAGCGAGCTTGTCTTTCTTGTTCTAAGAGGATAGTTAGTATCTTGCTATGCTGAAGACTGGGTGGTGATTTTTTAGCTAGCTAGTTTCCTATTCTCGTTGTAGTTGTAGGTAGCCCTTATAATACTTGTTCTTTTTTCTTTTTTTTCCCTCTCTTTCATTTTAGCTTTGATGATGCTAGTGCTGCAATATGCTATGACAACTGGGGATCTGGTGTTCCTGAAATGTGAAGAAAGGTAATTGTTAACTAGTTAGATTGTCTACTTTTTGTTGCTGTAGTTGCTAGTAACCTTTTTTTTTTTCCCTTTCCATTTCCTAGATTTCATGGTGCTTGGGCTGCTGCTATCTGTACTGAGGTTCTGGTGTTCTTGATTGAAGAAGAGAATAATGGTAAGTCTCTAGGCATGCACTACTGTTATCATTGTACATACACGTACTAATACTAACACTGCATTCACGAAGTAGTACTGCACACGAAATGCTAACACTGTGCACACATACATAGTATTAACACTGTGCACGCACGTAGTACTATTACTGTGCACGCACATAGTGCTAGCACTGTGCACATACATAGTACTAACACTGTGCATGCACGTATTACTGTGCACGCATATAGTGCTAACACTGTGCACGCACGTAGTACTATTATTGTGCACGCACATAGTGCTAGCACTGTGCACATACATAGTACTAACACTGTGCATGCACGTAGTACTATTTCTGTGCATGCACATAGTGATAGCACCGTGTACGCACGTAGTACTATTACTGTGCACACACCTAGTGCTAGCACTGTGCACACACATAGTACTAACACTGTGCACGCACATAGTGCTAACACTGCATGCACGCACATAGTGCTAACACTGCATGCACGTATTACTGTGCACGCACATAGTACTAACACTGTGCACGCACGTAGTACTATTACTGTGCACGCACATAGTGCTAGCACTGTGCACACACATAGTACTAACACTGCATGCACGTATTACTGTGCACGCACATAGTACTAACAATGTGCACGCACATAGTGCTAACACTGTGCATGCACGTATTACTGTGCACGCACATAGTACTAACACTGTGCATGCACGTAGTACTAACACTGTGCATGCACGTAGTACTAACACTGTGCACGCACATAGTGCTAACACTGTGCACGCACATAGTACTAACACTGTGCACGCACATAGTACTATTACTGTGCACATACATAGTACTAACAATGTGCATGCACGTATTACTGTGCACGCATATAGTACTAACACTGTGCACGCACATAGTGCTAGCACTGTGCACGCACATAGTACTAACACTGTGCACGCACCTTGTACTATTACTGTGCACGCACCTAGTGCTAGTACTGTGCACACACATAGTGCTAACACTGTGCACGCACATAGTGCTAACACTGCATGCACGTATTACTGTGCACGCACATAGTGCTAGCACTGTGCACGCACGTAGTGCTAGCACTGTGCACGCACGTAGTACTATTTCTGTGCACGCACATAGTGCTAGCACTGTGCACGCACGTAGTACTATTACTGTGCACGCACGTAGTACTATTTCTGTGCACGCACATAGTACTATTTCTGTGCACGCACATAGTGCTAGCACTGTGCACGCACATAGTACTAACACTGTGCACACACGTAGTACTATTACTGTGCACGCACATAATGCTAGCACTGCACACACATAGTGCTAACACTGTGCACGCACATAGTACTAACACTGTGCACGCACATAGTACTATTACTGTGCACATACATAGTACTAACACTGTGCATGCACGTATTACTGTGCACGCATATAGTACTAACACTGTGCACGCACATAGTCCTAGCACTGTGCACGCAAATAGTACTAACACTGTGCACGCACGTAGTACTATTACTGTGCACGCACCTAGTGCTAGCACTGTGCACACACATAGTGCGAACACTGTGCACGCACATAGTGCTAACACTGCATGCACGTATTACTGTGCACGCACATAGTGCTAGCATTGTGCACGCACGTAGTACTATTACTGTGCACGCACGTAGTGCTAGCACTGTGCACGCACGTAGTACTATTTCTGTGCACGCACATAGTGCTAGCACTGTGCACGCACGTAGTACTATTACTGTGCACGCATGTAGTACTATTTCTGTGCACGCACATAGTACTAACACTGCATGCACGTAGTACTATTTCTGTGCACGCACATAGTGCTAGCACTGTGCACACACATAGTACTAACACTGTGCACACACGTAGTACTATTACTGTGCACGCACATAATGCTAGCACTGCACACACATAGTACTAACACTGTGCATGCACGTATTACTGTGCACGCATATAGTACTAACACTTTGCACGCACATAGTGATAACACTGTGCATGCACATATTACTGTGCACGCACATAGTACTAACACTGTGCATGCACGTAGTACTATTTCTGTGCACGCACATAGTGCTAGCACTGTGCATGCACGTAGTACTATTTCTGTGCACGCACATAGTGCTAGCACTGTGCATACACGTAGTACTATTTCTGTGCACGCACATAGTGCTAGCACTGTGCACGAACGTAGTACTATTACTGTGCACACACATAGTACTAACACTGTGCACGCACATAGTACTAACACTGCACGCACATAGTACTAACACTGTGCACGCACATAGTGCTAATACTGTGCATGCATGTAGTACTATTTCTGTGCACGCACATAGTGCTAGCACTGTGCACGCACATAGTACTAACACTGTGCACGCACGTAGTACTATTACTGTGCACGCACATAGTGCTAGCACTGTGCACACACATAGTACTAACACTGCATGCACGTATTACTGTGAACGCAAAATAGTGCTAGCATTGTGCACGCACGTAGTACCTATAATGGTGCACGCACGTAGTGCTAGCACGGTGCACGCACGTAGGACTATTCGTGCACGACCTAGTGCTAGCACTGTGCAGCACGTGTAGCCTATTACTGTGCACGCCAGGTAGTTACTATTTATGTGCACGCACATAGTACTAACACTGTGCATGCACGTCGTACTCATTTCGGCAGCACCATAGGCTAGCCCTGTGCCGAGCCGGCGAGCAGAACCCCCACCAAAAGCCGCGTAGCACTGTAGCGACAAGTACTAAACCCTGTGCACACACGTAGTCATATTCCGGAGAGGTGCCCGACTCATGCTTAGCATATTGCATGCCAATCAGCCTCTGGCACGCGGTCGTGAAGCCACGGGAGCACAAGCGACCGGTCGCACCCGCCCCCGGCCATCGTGCTCCCCTGTGCATGCACATATTTATGGGAAAGGCCATAGTAAATTACTAACAATGTGCGCATGCAAGTGAGACAAGGGCAGGAAGAATTTCTTTACTATTTTGTGCACGAAAATCGTGATAGCACTGTGCATGCACGATAGTACTATTTCTGTGCACGCACATAGTGCTAAGCACTGTTGCATACGTAGTTTACTATCTTTGGCAAGCACCTAGTGTAGCACTGGGCACGAAACGTAGTTACTATTACTGTGCACACACATTAGTTATAACCACTGTGCACGGCAAATAGTACTAACACTGATGCAGCGCACTAGTACTAACACTGGCACGCACATAGCGCTAATACTGATGCATGCCTTGTAGTACTATTACTGTGCACACACATTAGTGGCTATACACTGTGTCACGCAACGTTAGTAATAACAATGTGCACACACATAGTGCCTAGCACTGCACGCACGTAGTACTATTACTGTGCACGCACATAGTGCTAGCACTGTGCACATACATAGTACTAACACTGCATGCACGTATTACTGTGCACGCACATAGTATAACTAACACTGTGCATGCACGTAGTGCTAACACTGTGCACGCACATAGTGCAAGCACTGTGCATGCACGTAGTACTATTTCTGTGCATGCACATAGTGCTAGCACTGTGCACGCACGTAGTACTATTACTGTGCACACACACAGTACTAACACTGTGCACGCACATAGTACTAACACTGTGCACGCACATAGTACTAACACTGTGCACGCACATAGTGCTAATACTGTGCATGCACGTAGTACTATTACTGTGCACACACATAGTGCTAACACTGTGCACGCACATAGTGCTAACACTGTGCACGCACATAGTGCTAATACTGTGCATGCACGGAGTACCATTACTGTGCACACACATAGTCTAACACTGTGCACCACATAGTACTAACACTGTGCACGCACATAGTACTAACACTGTGCACGCACATAGTACTAACACTGTGCATGCACATAGTGCTAATACTGTGCATGCACGTAGTACTATTACTGTGCACACACATAGTGCTAACACTGTGCACGCACATTAAATGTGCACTAACTAACACTGTGCACGCACATAGTACTAACACTGTGCACGCACATAGTACTAACACTGTGCACGCACATAGTACTAACACTGTGCATGCATGTAGTACTAACACTGTGCACGCACATAGTACTAACACTGTGCATGCACGTAGTACTAACACTGTGCACGCACATAGTGCTAACACTGTGCATGCACGTAGTACTATTACTGTGCACGCACATAGTGCTAACACTGCACGTAGTACTATTACTGTGCACGCACATAGTGCTAACACTGCACGCACAGTGCTATTACTGTGCACACACATAGTGCTAACACGAAACACTGCACACACTAGTACTATTACGGTGCATGCACATAGTGCTAACACCAAACACTGTGCACGCACATAGTGCTAACACCATGCATGCACATAGTGATTACACTGTACTAGAGTCATTCTTATTAGTGTTATCAAGTACTAGAGTCATCCTTATTAGTGTTATCACGTACTAGATTTATTCGTATTAGTGTCAGCACATGCTAGTGTCTGTCAGTTGTAGTATGTTCGATTAAGTTAGTTATTGCTAGTTTGATTGTAGTAGCTGTTGTTGTAAGGAAATTACGATACCCGATGAAATAATTTACTAATCAGGTGATCTTTGGAGGTACGGGCGAAGTCCTTGAGGCCAAATTATTTCTTCACTGGTGGGCGTGTCACATGATGTCACTTCCAGTTTCACTTCCTGTCGTTAAATTTTGTCCTTCGAGGCTATCTGAGTGGTTCTGAGGTGGGCTTGTGGTTTTTCATTAGTGTGTACACGTACTAGAGTCATTCTTTTTAGTGCCCACATGTACTAGAGTTATTCTTTTTAGTGCTCGCATGTACTAGAGTCATTCTTATTAGTGCCCACATGCACTAGAGTCATTTTTATTGGTGTTTGCACTAATAGTTTTATTTATCTTGGTAATGTCTGTTTTTACTATTGTCCACTAGAGTATTTTTTTTTGTGGTTTTAGCTGAGTTGGGATAATTATATTGCGTATTCAATGTAATTAGATAGATTTTGATAACACTGGACATAAGAACAAAGTAAAGGTGTGTATTACTTGTATAGATGATACATAATTTAAAAGAGATGACTAAAAATAAAAAAATAATAATTAATAATTGATGTCTGTACTTCTAATTCTTTTAGAAGGGCGGACGAAACTGGTGATGGTGAAGGAATTGGTGATGGTGAAGGAGTTGGTGACTGTGACGGGCTAAAAACTGGTCTAACTGCTCAGTTGAGGTAAGTCGTTTCGTCCTTGCTGGTGATGGCTTTCTTGACCTCTTCCTTTCCTTAACACAGATGATGCTGTTCCGTCGGCAGGCAATGGACACAGTATCGGAAGGGGAAAGAAAAGTGGGGTCGGAATGGGGTGGTGACAAGAAAACAGATGAGTGGTCAGGATGCAATGATGAACTCGATGTCTGGTACAGAGCAGTCCAAAGAATCCAGAGGATCATAGAGGTCATCTTCGTCTTCAAACAGTGGAGTAGCAGAGCTTGACTCTGCTGATGAGACATCCCTAGAAGCTTTATAAGAAGTTGTTTTGTTTTGTTTTTTTATCAAAAAAAATTTTAAATTTAAATTTATTACCTTCATAATAGTTGGTAAAATGGCCATCAAATTCTTCATCACCTAAAAAAAAAAAGATGATGAACTGATGAGGGTTATAGTTAACTGTAATAAGTGACTTACAGTCAGAAAGCGGGTCCTCACTTCCTGGAGCCATGGCTTCAGCGTCAGCTCCACCCATCATGTCCAGACCGTGGCTGAGGTTTAATGCTCTAGCAAGATTCTTGGCTTCACTCATGATAGCCACTGTACTTACTACTACACTGAGAGCTGTATTTTGACGGCGGCATTTACAGCGGATTGGGCCACTTGCCGCGTTGTGCCCGATTTTCCCGTAGAGGGTCACATATTTTGGATAGTGTGTTTAGTTGCATTTATGAGCGTGTTTAGAATTGAGTGTTTAGCTGAGTGGGTGTGTGTTTAGAATATGTGTTTACTAGCATTTATGAATGTGTTTGTATATTGCTTATTGATTTATGTTATATTTTTATGTGTCAATGCAGGTACATTTATCTTGAACATGATGGATCATAAATGGAGTGCATATCATGATATTTCATCTACTCATGTTGAAAGGACAGCTTTAAAACTGTTTAGCTACTTTATTCAATCTATTTTTATATATTCATTGTCAATCATTTATTTATCTAAAAATTTTGAGGTTATGTGAATGAGGTGTGGTCATTATTTATTAGCAGTGCCATTGAAACATGTTACTTAGTGTTGTAATAAGCTTGCAGAAGGTGTTAATACAACTCTGCTAAAGATGTTGTCCAAACACCTCTCAGGGTGTTATATTATAACCCTCTGTGCAGTGTTCAGGAAACATGGGTGGGGCATAAATTCCTCCCTCTCCTGGGAACGCTCCTTGCAGTGTTACTGGAACACTTCATTTTTAACAGTGCACCCTTTCCCCTTTCCTCCCCAACCCACAGCAACAACAAAGATAATGCCTATACAATTGTACAAAACATTCACCATTGTATCAAGACTACTGCATTCTGCAATTTTTTTTAGTATACTCAGTATTATTTAATATTCATTTATGAAATGTAACCTTTCCTTGACAATAGTCATTGATGATTAAAATTATGCTACAAAACAACAGAATTCAAAATAAAAATGCAGCGGCAAAGAACTTACAAAGTAGCGTTTGCATAATGAACTAATTTATGTCTAACAGTTTGGAAATAATTCACATGGTGTATACATTTAAATAATAAGTTAAATATCCTAATACAATGTTTTCAATTTCATACTTATTACCAAGAAAAGTAAGTCATATGTTAAATTCAGAAATTTTACTAATGGTCAGCAGCCAATATTGATTATGCCAATATTAATCATACTATCACAATTATATAGTTACCAGCTTTCCAGTTCAATGTCAATGCTAATTTGCAAGTTAATATACAAATAAGGGAGTATTTTCAATGACTATGTAATGTATTTACAGTTCCAATGAATACTGATATTAACTGCCTTATGAGAATACTGAAAATAGTCTTTCCTTCCAATTAATACCAATTGGAAGGAATTTTCTTTTAAGGTGAGTATTATTTACTTCACTCTATTCCAGCCACTATATTCCGGAATTATGAGTTCTAAATCTCCCAGTATGTATAATGGAAGGACATCAGAGTATTTCATTTGACTCCCCACAATTACTTCTAGTAGCCATGTACTTGACTACTGTCCTTTCTCTGATAGTTTTGGTTGCTGCAGCTGAATGTATACCGCTTAACCAAGTGGAGACACAACGCAATACAAGATTGACACTGAGATCCATTCTTACAAACAAATTTTTCCAGAATCACCATTGGCTTTTCAATAATCTTGGACTATATCGTTGCGATCGTACATGTATTTCATCCGCATGCGACAAGTTGGTGACAATGCTCGTGACTGTGGTCATAGAGACGACGAAGTGGGGTGTAGCACGTTAAAAGGTAAGGATTGAAAAAAGTAATGCTGTGAAGTGTGTTTGCTAACTAAGACACTAATTTATGGCACCGATGTGTATTAAGAGGATCACACTTAAATTTCCAATAGTTTTTCCATGGAAGCAATTGATTATTTAATTATTGGGTATTATTTGTGTAGATGAGAGAAAAACTACAGGAATGAAAGTAAGCATACACATTCACAATAGCTTTCAAAATGAAAACAAATATATGACTTTTATGTGTTAATCTTCTGTTTTTCAGGATGCAAATGAAGCTAAATTTCAAGATATTCTTGGTAAACTGTTGAGGGCCTGGCTGCAACAGAGTTTGGAGGAATAATACTTCTTTTATCTTTATACAATGTTTTTAGATATGAATGTAGCCATGATTGTAGAACTATTTGACTAGATTGTTTCCATGTAGAAATATTTTTCTTTGTGAACTGATACTAGATAGTAATTGTATTGGTTTTATTGTTGTTCTTGATTTAGTGATTAAATGAAGATAAAATAAAATCATAGATCAATTATTATAGTAATGACATTGAGGTTAAACTAATTGACTCCTGAATTATGAGAAGTCATCATTTTACTACCAACTATTTTCCCTACATAATTTTGACTAAATTCATTACACATATGTGACCGGTTTTGGGAAAATCGGCCTAAACGCGGCAAACAATTTTTTTCAGTATCCCCGGTTAAAGCCTTATGGGTCGATTTTTTTCGAAAAAAATGTTATGGCAGAAATGGATAGACACCAGTTAGCTCTAGCTTATGACGCAGTTGTAAGCTCTGGCGTGCTCTAGAACTCGCACTAGAAAGCTAGAAACACTAGCCGGTTGGACTCGTGTACGGAGAGTTGCTAAGAAATTATTGGCGGGCTTTTCACTAACAGCGGGGAAAAAACTGTAGCTAACTAATTCACTTACTATTCTACTTATTTCATGTACTCACGCAATTCTTGCCATCATAGTTTCTTAAGCAGCCCAGCATTAAGCCTTTTAGACTTCTTTCAATCCGCCTGTAACCGGTTTATTCCATAGTGTTCCGGAGACACTCAGTAATAGTATACGGACACAAGGCACGCCCCCTTACCTTAGCAACGCCTTTACCCGGCGTATTTCGAAATCAGCAATAATAAGTTTAGCAAAAAAACTGAAGTGTTGAGTGCGTTGGGCGAAGACGGCTTGTGCTACAGTTTCCAAATTAGGAGGACGGCATCCCAAGGCCCCGTGCAGCCTACTGGTAGAATAAATTAGAAAACTTTAGATGCCGCGTTTAGGCCGATTTTCCCAAAACCGGTCACATATAGGCTAGAAAAAAAAGAATACTGAACTAATTCTTGAGTTACATAGATTCAAAATGCACGCCTTTACATGCCTTTTGGCCTTGCCTTAACGAAGTAATATAATTATTAAGAATATCTTTAATATAAGAAAAAATCATCTGAAATAACCTAACAATGCTAGTGACTAGCCAAACTTTATCATAGTAATCACATCTAACTTAACACAAGAAAACAAGAGACAAGAGCTATTATTGTTGGAATATTAGTAATGATGACACAGCTATTTAACTAGCTAAATGATTCAGTTCATGCTGATGACAAAGTTATGCATATGCTGTCAACATTTTGATCTTTTAATTTTTCCTTTTGTTTTGATATCTTTGAAAGAGATTCAGAAGTTCTCTTTGGACAGTTTCATCCTCATTAACCTATCAATTAATTCATTGTGTGATCACTGCCATAAACACACAAAATATTATATATTTACCTTATCTTTAATATTCTGTTCAACATCTAAAATAATACATAAAGTATATACTAATTGCAACAATTATTACACAGGACACTGCCAATTAATTTGTGACTAACCAACAAGTTGATATTCATCTTCATAGCTAGGACAGTCATAAACTCCATCTTGAACATACTCGTTAAAAACATACAGAGTTGTCGCTGGGCAATTAAACATCTGACTGGTGTCTATCACCCTGTGCATGTCACACTCCATTTTTTCACTATTTGGTGGCCGAGAATGAACTGAGGCAAACAGTAGAAGCAAAGCAGTAAAAACTATTACTTGCTGCATATTTAACTTTCGTTCTTGGTCCTTGTTATACTTCAGGTAATGGAAATTTCACCTCAATTTATAAGGAACTTCACCTACAAAGCATTGCTTTAATATTTTTGTAACTTCCATGTTGTCCTACAGGGAACTATACAGCTTGCAGGTTACTGGTTATAAAATGCAATTTACACACTCATAATCATTAGTATAGTGGCTTTTTCGGGCCACTTCCTTCCTCCCTATTTCCATCCTATTTCCATCGCATCGTCGTACTTCAATCCTACTTCCATCCTAATTCCATCCTAGTTCTACCGTATTTCCATCGCAGTTACCCGCCTTCCACCCTAGTTCTATCGTACTGAGCATGCGCATGCATTTTCCAGCGGTTGATTTCTTGAATGCCCGAAAAAGCCACCATAGTCTTGAATATGGAAGTCCGTTCAGGTAGCGCTCAGGTTGTTCCTGGTAGATACCGAGCACTTATACGTCATTATTTCGACGCTGGCTATACTTATGAAGCTATTGTTTCATTTCTTGATCTGATTCATGGTATTAAACTGCCTTTGAGAAGCTTAAAACGATTTTTGTCACTTATGGGATTGAAAAGAAGGGGTCTTAATCAGGATTTAGGACATGCCTTAAGATGCATTGAAGTAAGTTTAATACAGAATTAATCTTTCATGCACTAAAATATATTTGCTCAGGATGAGATGGAGCAGTGTGGGTCACTTCTTGGCTATCGTGCAATGCGGCTGAGATTGCGACAAAAACATGGCACTTGCCTCTCTAGGTAAATACTTACGATATCATCAGCATAATTTTATTGACTGCAAAGCATATGTATTATAGGGAGAATGTCAGGCTAATATTAAGCTTTGTGGATCCTGTGGGAGTAGCACAAAGGAGGAAAAGGAGATTGAATAGAAGGATTTACTGATCCAAGGCAAGTAGATGCATAATAATTTAATAATTTTTATGAACAGTGTAGCTACCACAAACAAAATGGTCACTCACAGACATGAAGTTTGAAAAACCATTTCACCATTTACTTAGTTTTCCTGGAATGTTGACTAGGCAAACTAACATCACAAATTTTGATACATCATTTTATTATTTCTATAAAATTCCTAGCAACCATACACGTAGAGACCCTCACTAATCCAGACAGTATGCATAGTTGCCAAGTTAATGAAACTAATTTTAGGTACAGGTAAAACCACACCCATCTTAGTGAGCCACACCCAAAATCACACCCATTTTAGTAAGCCACACTTAAACCATGCCCATTATCAATAGACCACATTCCTTTCAGTTCCTATTTCAAATAATATTTATTATTGGTAGTGAGGACTTTGTGTGTAGCTTTTTTTACAGTTAGTAAGCAGTTGATCATTAAACAGTTAAACTGGAAAAGCGTTAAGGGTGCCCTGCCACCGGAAACCGAGGCGCGTAACCCCAAATTGACTGTTTTTGCTATGTCGTTATATTTCTTTTTCTGTGTACTGTGGGCTTACTTTGTTGTTACAGATGGAATGAGCACCAACAGAGGACTCCAGCAAGCCAAATATGAAGAATGAAGACCCGATACAGCTCTGCACACCGCTACTATTTGCGGCCGAAGGAACTAGCGTGCTCTTTTTTATTCCAGAGGTAGCTAGCGGGCTTCTTCGCAACATTACAGAGCCATATTTCTAATAATTATCGATATTCTTTCTTTGTAAATAGTAAAATTTTCGTGCCGTTTTACTCCTGCGTTATTCCAAAAAAGTCTCTCTGTAACTTTATTCTAAGGGGGGTATGCTGCTTGTGCGCAAAATTTGGATTCAATTCAATGATCAATTCCACGAAATATCGATTTATATTTTCAAGTTCACTACTGATTCGCTATTTTACCCCGCCCCATAACGTTGAGCTCCTCGGACGCACAATTTATTGGTAAGAGAGCATAATCAATTGACTATTGGTAGATCTAAAAAGAGCCCATTTGAAAACAAAAATAAGAAATACAATAATGAGCCGTGAGATTGCCGTTGTAACTTTGGAAATGGTTAGTGGGGAGCAGAAGTGACGGCGTAATTCCAATGTTGCTTGGAGTTGGTTGCTCATTAGTGAGAGCGGGGTAGTTCTGCACAAATTTCAGACTTGTAGGTGATAGGGCTGAAGAATATAGCGGTAGCAATCCCGACAGAAAGAACTGAAGTGATGATGACGGAGTCTATACCAGCCAAGTCTGAATACAATGTTGGTGGAATAGTAGGAGCTGGTACCATTCAGGATGGAGTTGGTCACCGTTGAGACAGAGTTTAAGCTGCTCTAATGGCTTCACAAGTAGAGCCTCATTCCGTACCCTGAAAGTATAATAGAAGGATGTTATTTGAGGTGACTGTTTCAGACTAGTACACTACAGTTATACAGTTATAGCTCCGGACCCGTTTGTCCTCCTGCTTCGCGGTAACCTGTAGATATTTTTGGCGCCAAAGTTAATTGATCCGCGTAGAAATTCGGAGCTGGCCACGCGACGCGCGAATAGATTGCAGAGCTAGCTGGCAGCTCCTGTACAACAATAGGCTAAGTAGTAATTCAGGTGCAACAATAGGCTAAGTAGTAATTCCGGTGCGGTACGTTGCATATCTGATTATTCCGGTACTGCACCGGATGTTCCGGTACACTTGGCAACTATGAGTATGGGATCAGGAAGGTGTTTGGATTTGTAAAATACTTGGATTGGAATTATTTTTTAGTGAATATCATTACATATTTATGTATTCAATTGTATCGTAGTTTGTGTACTTACCTGTAATAGGATTTCCTTCTTCCTTTTTTTGTTGGAATCACGAGAACACTAGGAGTGCAAAACCCTCAGTGCAATAAGTCTAAACAAAATTATCTGGCACATTAAATGGACTTAACTTGTCAAGTGCTACTGTTTAATGTGGCTTTCAGGCTTGGATTGCAGCCATCTTCGAGATCCGCTGTTGACAGACAGAACGAGTGAATTACAGGATGACTACTGTAACTCTCATGTGCATGCAAGCTGAGGGTTAATTACTTAGAGGCAAGGCATTACAGTGCAACATATGTAAAAAATTAAGTGTGGGTGCGGTAAATTATTTGCTCACGTGGTTTTGGCATGATTGAAAGGTGACGTCACCTCTAATGCAACTTTGCAATGCCCAATATGACTCGCTTTTTTCTGGAGGAATATGATGAAACAAAAAAATCTGGCACCTTAAAGGTACTTAAATCATCGAGCACTGCAGTTTGATATCATACATCTCAGAATGCTGCTGTCTTCGAGATCCACTATTGACAGACTGAATGAATGACTAAGTGACTACAGATACCCTCACACGCATGTGCGCTGAGGGTTAATAATCATCCCTAGCTGATTATTCTTGTTTACCTTTACGGTTTTCACCACATGACTGCAACCCATTGTGGGGATGTGTGTGTATATTCTGTCGCTTCACCGTTCCTTACACTAGGGCTAGGCACAATTAGCAAGTTTACATCTATATAAGGTTTTAAACTTTCATTTATGCTCTCGTAGATTATAGCCCTTCCTCACCAATTTTCTTGAAAAATATTATCCTAAAAGTATTCTTATAAAAATTTGGTTACAAATCTCTATATAAATATAATTCAATGCATAAAATGGGTTGTATAATAATAATAATAATAATAATAATAATAATTATTATTATTATTATAATAATAAATAAATAAATAAATAATAATAACAACAATATTAATAGTAATTATAAATAATATTAATGAAATCTAAGCATATATGGGTGATTAAGTGTTTTTGCCCTTCAATTACAATTGCCCACTCTGAGAAAATTGATCATTTGCAAAAAAAAATTGAAAAAGCATTTTTTTAGCTTCAACAAATCCATTGCTGAGTAAAATGAGTGAAACTTCTCCGTCGTAATATGAAGCAAAAACATTACTTGCATTCAGAATTCTTACCATTCACTTTTACAAAAAAAATAGTAAATTTTTAGTGAGACGCTTAAAGTCCATCTGTTTCTGTGTGTCACGTTTACACCCACATTTGCCAGGAAAGTTAGATCACCGTTGTTTACACTAGACGTTTACTAAAGTCTTCTGGCCTTCTTGTTTCAGTATTGAGCACATTTCTGACAGTGCCCAACAACTCTCTTTGCAATAATAACAGCACAATCCAGAAAAACATTTGCAGAATTTTACAATCTGCAAGTGTTTAAATAATTGTTGATTTTCTCGGAGCGGGTCACAATTGTTGAATTTTGATTATTCCTATTGTAAATATACTTTTCTTGGCCACTACAGCATGCTGGTCCAGTGCTCACTCAAGCTCACTTTCCCCCTTTTTCTATTAGAGTATAATGCCCCATGAAGAACTTAGCATAGATAAGGCAATGATCCCATACAAGGACTGCCTTTTTATAAAGCAATACATTAAGGATAAGCCCATGAAATGGGACATAACAATGTTTGCATTAGCTAATGCTAGAAATGGTTACACAGTATGTCTTCAAGTCCACACAGGAAGGAAAAAAATTCTTGATAAGCAAATACTGATTCAGGATTGTGTTCTCATGTGATACTAATCATTGAGTGGATTGGAATCAAAATCCCCCAAGGTGCACGCGCACACGCACACACACACAGACAATTACAATAGACATAATCGTGCTGTGCTGGTGCATAATGAGTAGAATGAACATAATACAGTAGCACAAGCTACACTCACATGTGTCTAGGAATATCCCGCAATACAGTAGACTCTTCAAATAAAAGACAATTTGGGTCAATGCTCTATTGTGTATTATTTGGGAGTATCCTTTATTAGGGTATTATGGGTTAAAAGTAAAATGAGTACTTTAAGCTAATTTGAGGTGAGGTGTAAAACACTTGGATGGTGAAATACTACGATTGATGTTCATAGATTCATATAACGACTACTTTATGATTATTGCATCTATAAGGCTACCAGTTATGAAGACTAATTAAGTATGCACCATATATATATTATTCTTTTGGTTTGAGAAATGATTTAGTAATAGATAGCTAGTGTATAGCATCGCTGAGGGTTCGCACCTTAGTTGCTAGCATTTGTGTGATGCTGAACAACCTTGCCAACTGCTTAATGATCTAGATTAAGTATGGTATTTTTTGTATTTTGGTGTGACTATGTTTTGTTGCTTACTCTATTGAATACTTGAATGGTTGAGGGAAACTCACACCTACTAATTATAATGAGAATGGGCAATTATGCTACTGTACTAGACAAGGATACTGAACATTAAACTTTGTGATGACGTGTACAATGTATTGTTACTTACCAAAGTTTTGAACTGCTTTCAAATAATATCCAGCAATAACCTTAGAATCTTTATTAGTAGGTGCTACTTCAAGCCACAATATTTTTCTGGAATGTCTATAGTAAACATATATTCACACATAGATAGAGTTGTGATAATGTGAAATGAATATTTGTGATCATGATCTTACCAAATTAATGGCAATCATTATGATATGACCTTGCAATGCAGGTTACCTTGGGTAGACCTAAATGTATCACTTCCTAGTAGTAATGGATAGTGGACATGATGACTACTATATGCTTCTCTAATCTGTTAATAGCTAGCATTTTGACTTCAGTGTGCTGCTTAACATTATGCTGGGCTTCAAGAAACTAAAGGTTACAAATTATGAAATGTATTTTTGTTCACTGATAAAAGGCAAGTACACTTAGACTACTTCAGTCAAAAAGAGAATATACTGCATCTTTAGTGTGAAGCTATACACTACGCTGAGCTATATAAAAATATTGCTAATATTATAGTGAGCTTTCTTCCTGGCTCATTATTAATACATATGGTTAAAATCAAATGTTTAAATAAAATTATACATGTGCTAAAAAAATTTAGTAACTATTCTTTCCTACTATACTTAACCCTTTCAATGCCGTAACTGCATATATGCGGGTTGCCTGTGGTAGAATTAAAAAATCAAATTTGAATTCTAAATGGAGCCGGAGTGTTGAGGAAAGTTAGCGTCGAAAGGGTTAAATATAGCTAGGCTAGCTCACTGAAATTGATGCTGAAGCACAAATTATATATGCAAAAAGAATTTACAGTAATTTTCTTCCACTTACCCATCAATAACTCCATGAATCCCAAACCCATAAGGTAACAATTTGTCATTTCCATCTATATGCCAACAGTAATTAGGGCCCTATTTAAAAATAATAAATTGATTTCTTTTTAAAGCCAAGTAGTATCGTACTGTAATAGTCCTCAGTGTGTTATGTCTAGTCTTGTCATTGTTACATTATAATTGTAGGCTGCCCAAAATTAGTTCGAGCTGACAAAGGTGTCGAAAATGCCAAGGTGTCATTCTTACATCCATTTCTGAGACATCAAAGCACTAGCGGTTGTGATAGTGGAAAAAACTGTTTTCACTATGGAAAGTCTGTCAATAACCATGTAATAAAATGAAATGTATTGCATAAGATTAATTTTATTATGACTGTTTTTATTTTAATTTTTTTAATTTTTTTTTAAGCGAATAGAACGTTATTGGGGAAGTCTCTATCAATGGTGTAATGCTTTTTGGATAGACTTTTTTAAGGTAATTATATCAAGTGAGAATTAAAAGAACTGAACTTACCATGAAGCATGTAGGGTCTTCGAGAAGAGGGTTGTTATGACGACACCAGCTTGATACACAGGTTATATATTATTATTCTTTTCAGCCGATATTATTATGTATAGCCATTTACATTCTTGTAATACATTTGTAGAGAATGTCTGAAAATTTGCTTCATGAATGTTATACAAGATGACCTTGATGCAATGAAAAGTATTTGGAATGCTCATCGAATACGAAAGAACAAAACTCATGCCAATGGAATTCCCAACTGAATATTATTTTACCTACCTGAATGTCTTGGTATGAATATTATTTGGTCACTATTTTAATTTGATATAGTCCTTGTGATATTTTGTCTAGGCCTACAAGACTATTCTATCTTATGTGATCCTACAGATTTAGATTTGTGCTGGAAACATGCCTATGAAAGCCTCCTACCAACTCCACTGAATTCCTAAATTTTGCTAATATATTAATGGAAGAAGAAAATTTAATTGTACCTGCTAATGCAGAACAAGCTCTGTTATTGTACTTTTCTCTCACAGATTTAATTGAAAACATGCTTTAGCAACAATCAAAATTCATATAGATGAAATTAGAGGATCGTGATTATTGTTGTTTATTAAAGTTCATACATATTGTCACTGAGTTAGCTATGAAGAAGTTTGCAAAGATTTTTTAGAAATGTAGCTGCAGAAATTCTTCGGTCCACAGTGAAATGATTTCGAACCTATAGCAGTCCCAGTGACATCAGCAATATAGTAATCATACTCTGGTGATGAATCATTCCATACATATTCTTTACATTTTTTCACTAGATCATCATACAGACAGTCTTTATGAAGTGGCACTTTAACAGCAGGGAAACTTCTGTCCAAAACACCCTTTGCCTAATCACGGTAAATTCCATGCGACTGACATTAACCTACAAGTTAAAAATAGCCATTGAGTGATCTAGTAGTCCAATTATATTTCATTGAATATACATACTAATAGTTGGCCAGCCAGTGGATCCACCTTAGTAGTTCCTGATGTTTCATCATGTCTTTGCTTTTTTGCAGACCACATGAAAGCTTTCAAAGCTAATAACATAACAAAAATCTCATGAAAGTGCTATTATGGTAGCAAAACAATGCCAGGCTAACCTTCTTCACGACGTGAAACACCAGCATCAAGCTTCAAATTGCAAGATGTCTCGAACACTACTGACTAATAGTCACACAAACAGATCAAATCGAATAGGGAACCAAGCAGTAGTTTCTAAGGATAACCTTCCTTCCTGTAACCAGCAGCACGGGACCTTAATCGCCACCTACTGCTGCAAGGTGGTATCTCATCTTCTTCCATACCACCAGCTATATACCCAAAAGAAAAAGAAAAAAAAGATTGCACAGCCAGTCAACGACCTCTATAACAAACAAACCTTCCCAATTCAAAGCACTGGACTTCGCTTTCTTGTCTCTGCCCCAATTGCAAATGCAAGGTGGTACAAAAATCGTTTTAAGCTTCTCAAAGGCAGTTTAATACCATGAATCAGATCAAGAAATGAAACAATGCGCTACCTGAACGGACCTCCATATTCAAGAAATAAACCGCTGGAAAATGCATGCACATGCTCAGTACGATAGAACTAGGGTGGAAGGCAGGTAACTGCGATGGAAATACGGTGGAGGAACGACGATGGAATTAGGATGGAAGTAGGATTGAAGTACGACGATGCAATGGAAATAGGATTGAAATAGGGAGGAAGGAAGTGGCCCGAAAAAGCCACCATACATTAGACTAACGATTATAAAAACTCTATTCTTTTTACACCTACTATGCTCACAAAGATAATTTCCAGTATGCCGAAAGGATGGTTAATATAATTATAAACTAACTATAGCAAATAACTCTAATTTTATAACACATGATAGACAAACAGCATTTTAGATAAATTAATTGGTACCTTCATTTCAAAGAATTATCGGTTATATCACTGTTAAAAATGGGGTGTTTGGATAACTTAGTTTTTGTGTTAAACAGGAGGCGCTGCCTGGACCCCCAATTTAAAGCCCATTATTGGTCTCCATAGTTAGTAACAACTAAATATTTGAAAGGGAGAAACTAATGGATATAAGCTATTATTAGTTAAGCTCACTTGGTAAAGTATGCTCTGGTGTAGAAGTTATAAGGGCTCAAAGTGGGGTGTCCAGACAGCGCCTCCTGGCAAACACCTCGTAAGGTGTTATTTAAGCACCCCATTTTAACAGTGAGTGGTTGCAACTGATTTCCAAGAAGAGCACCTATGAAGATTACAGGCTATGATCTCATTATTACTCTGTTAAAAATGGGGAGTTTGGAGAACTTAGTTCTGGTGTTAAATAGGAGGCGCTGCCTGGACACCCCAGTTTAAAGCTTCATTATTGTCTCCATAGTTAGTTATTAGAGAATTATCCACCGTGATTTGGCAGAAAGAAACTGTATGTAAGTAACAAGTGGGGGGGGGGGGGGGGGGGGGGGGGGGGGGCAATTCAGTGACATGTAAATTACAAATTAAGGATGTAATGGGAAAACAAGTTATTATAGTTATTGCAGCAAGTAGAGTATTAATTGACATCTTAACTGGTTTCCATTCAACACTATACATGTAAAATTGTAAGTATTTTTGTAGTGACCAGTTGAAATATGAAACGTGCTATAACCATAATTTGAAATGAACTGTTAATACTCATTAAAATAGTTCATGAAGTACTAACTTCCAAATTGAACTCTGCTTTAGAGTATATTGTTTAGTTCAATATCGGTGATGAACTATAAACAACAGCCAAATGAAGACATAATTTACTGACTTTTAACCTTACAGTCTGCATAAGAAAGTAAACGAATTGCTTATATGAGGAAATATTTTATGAATAGATATGTAATTGCCACCAATTGGTAAACTCTACCCACCTAATTAAGCATTTAATAGCGTTTCATTGCATGTTATATGTTGCCCACAAACACGTATTGCTGTTCAACACTGACAGTAACATTAACTATAAATGTGACCGTCTAAGGGAAAACCAGGCACAACGCGGCACCCTTCGAAATTTTTTTTTTTTGCACTTACAGAGTTGTCGCATCCAGATATTGAGCTCTCCAAGTTTCATCGTCGTAGCTTAAGTCGTTCCCACTATAATAGACCTAACCGTTCCCTTCTGTCGGCTTGAAACAATACATTTTTAAGAAATCGATCGATCTTTTCTCGATAATTACGCACGCCGCGTTGTGCCCGGTTTTCCTATAGACGGTCACAAATTACTAGTGGTGCGCTCGAATAGCGCAAAATAGCGAAGCGAGCGATGCATGTTCCCTGTAATTGCAGCTATAGATACAGTTATTTATTTTGATGTTGTTAATGTTATGTCTGTCTGTTGTTTCATATAGATTCATTGGTGCTTCTATTCTATACCACTGTATGATGAAGGTTATAAAATTTAGGCTATGTATAATAAAGTTTAAATGTTATACTTTTTGTGGTAAAACAAGAGTAATGAATTATTTTATTATTTATTTTATTAATGTAATTCGTAATCAGCTACATAGTATTGCTTTATATAATAAAGTTTAAATGTTATATTATTTGTGATAATATAAGAATAATAAATTATTTTACCATCAAAGTTATTGGCTGGTGTTTTAGACAGAATATACCGCTATTTAATTAAAAATGTCATACATCATTACAGTTATAGCTGATGTAAACTTTGTGGTTTAATAAAAAAAAAAAATAAAAGAGTTTGTTTGGGTACTATAACATATTCAGAGGGAGAGCAGAGTATGTTAAATGAATGTAGATCTTAGACTACATAGTTTGATAAATAGAGTTAGGTTAATTTTTATAGTTTTACATTAAATTTAACCTGCAAGTGGAGGAATGTTTCCAGGATGCATGTTATTTTGAGCTGAATAGAGCTTAGGGATATGTTTATCCCGGCTACATCGACAACATTCCAATAACTTAAATTTCATTTTGGTGCCTGGAAATTTCTCCACACACGTTATGCAGACTGGGATAGTAATCGATGAGATTTTAGCATGAAAATTACGCATTGCTGTGTGAACTTGAGGATCATCAAATGCTTGAATAATATGGTGCAATGGAACCTGGGGATGTTGTCTTGACCTGTTCCCCCTAACTTGAGACAATCTAGTCTCCCGTTGAAGTGGTGTTTCATCAGCCAATCTCTACTGTTGGTTAGTTGACAACTGCTCTAATCTAGAGGAATTTTGTAATGAAGATTCATTTGCTGTTCTCAACAGTTGGTTAGTGGACAAACAGTGGAGCCTGTGATCTCTTTCACTATCACTTTCAAACAAATGTGTGACTTGCTGTTTTTGTAACATTAGTTGTAGACGTTGCTCTCTGCATAATGGTTTCCTAAACGAAAATGTCTCGTATTAACTTATTGAAGTATATATTATATTTTATATTTACCTCTTGCATTCGTTGCTGATAAGCTGAAAGGCTTTGCGGTATCGAAATTGTTTGAGTTATATTTTCTGCAACTTTTTTTGCTGCTTTGGGTGTATATGAAAATGGATGTCCTCTGATAGATGTCTTTTCCTTCCTCTTGCAGTGCAAAAAAAGTAGTGGGGATATTAGCTTCTTGTTCAGATGGTGTGGCTGCATTTTCAGTGTCTTCAAGAGTAGTTGAGTCTACAGCTGTATAAAGTTGATTGGTACAGTAATCTTCAGGAATAGTCTAATAAATAAATTAGGAACATTTAATGACTTTTCAAAAAGAAAGATTCTTTACTTTGCTACCTGTTTCTGTTTAGTTTTAGCTCTCCTCCTGCTTGCCCTGTCCTTTTCATTTCTTATCTCTCTCCTTACTATTTTTTCTTCTGGAGTTCCTAACGCCCTCAAAGCTCTTGACCGAGCGTTTCTAACGTTTTGTCTACTGGTCATCGCTACTTCGTACGGCGGGTAAACAAAACAAAATGTTGCTAAGAAGGTTACCCGGCCCGCGCAAGCGCGTAGGATAAAGGGAACGTTTTGTCTACTGGGCATCGCTACTTCGTACAGCGGGTAAACAAAACAAAATGTTGATAAGAAGGTTACCCGGCCCGCGCAAGCGCGTAGGAGAAAGGGTACACACGTACGCCCACGCAAGAACAAAAACAATTTCTAGACCTAAATATACTAGTGGTGCGCTCGAATAGTAATATATCGCGAACTCATTAGAGAGTCAGCTCCGCTCGCTTCGCTCGCTTCGCTCGCTTCGCTGAATTAACCAATGAAATTAACGAATATTGTTATATCAGACAAAAGCACAGAGTTCTGTGCTCAAGTAATCAATTATGGATTTTTTAATCCATTTCTATTAAATAGGGTTGATTTTAGTGGCAACATTAAGGTGGCTGATTTTGGGCTTGTAGTAACTATTTCTGAAGACAGAGACTGCTTCAAATTGATCGATGACTCACCAGAAAAGCGATGGATGGCAATAGAAAGTATAGTCAGTTTAAAGTTTTCTGAAGCTTCAGGTGTAGTAAGTTAATAAAGATTCATTGTAACACACAATCTCAATTAATACATTATTTACATCATAAACTGCCAATCAGACTATAATGCGGGTTAACCTGTGTCATCATTGTTGATTCGTGAGTGTCTATATTGTGTCACTGAAGTTCAACAGTTTATCACATGTCACAACTTCTTATAAATAATTCCAATAGCAAGGTAAAATTAAAACCTTAAGACTGATACAAGTTAATTGTTGCCATTGCTAGATCTGTATGCAAAAAATAAAAATGTTATTTAGTATGCCTTTATATTCTAGCTCCTATTTACCTAGTTTAGGAAGGCTTCATTATGTCCATTTAGTCATAAAAACACAAGTATGTAGCTAGCCCTTGACCATTACTTTTAGCTAGCAAATATGGAATTATACTTCTTTCATGTTTCCCACAAAGTACTATTTTCTATTATATCTGTTTAAAGAATAGAATAATGACCAATAGTTTCTGATAAAAGCACTCTGCTGATTAAGCACAATTCAGTTTTTTAAATTCATATGATAAAAAGGTTTTCAATGCCATAGTAGCAACTTCTGCAACTTTTTGTGACTAGAATAAAGCAGTTCTAAAAATATAACACAGTTTTGATGCCAAACAATAGTTGTTTGCCGCTATAGTAACTAAGCCTCAAATGCTGTCTTTTTAAGGCAGAAGATAATTTTTGCTAAACAGTACCATGGCACACAGTGGCACTTAATGTAATAACTTTTGACAATTATGAATGCAGTAGCATGAGGTATTTCTATCATACCCTACTACTTAATTTAGTTACATCAGTTTCGCTGTCTTGCCCTCTTTCTTCCTGGGTCATCTCAGCTCTTCTCACCTTCTCATAGCTCTTTCTTCTTGAGTCAATTCCGCTTCTCCCTTGCCAACTTTTTCTATCTCAGCTTCTCAGGCTCTTTGTCCTTCTAGTAATGATGGCTTTGTGAAGCTACTGCCTTTTCAAACCTGTTTTTAGCTAAATTTAGTGTTCTTTCTGATTGCCTTGTTTCCAATAGATGATGCTGATGACCCTTTATCAACTTGGCTAATGATACACCATTGTCACTGTAGGTCATCATTGGTCGTCAGGCAAAAATATAAATTGTGTTTTTATTGCTCTAAATGAGCATGAATAACATCAGCAAATTAAAAATGATAATCAAATGAATGAATTTGTTACATGCATCAGTATTTCATCTTTTTTTGTCCTTGTCTTTGTTTTGCTCCAGTGGTCATATGGTATCACACCATAAGAAGTATTTAGCTGTAAAAACCATATCCCAATATACTGAACAAAGATGTCCTCCAAAGTATAAAATATGATACCAAACGAAGAAACTTTCTAATGCTGCCTGCAATGATTCTATGTAAGCAAAATAATAAGATGACAGCTACACTTTTAGGAAAACCACTTGATATCAAGACTTATAATTTATCTTTATGTGCACTAGATTAATTACTGAAATGCTCTCATAATCGAAGTGAATTAAGCACATTTTGCTAGCCTTAGAGCAGACATAAATCTTTTTTTAATATTATTTGTCAGACTTACAATTCAATGAATCATAGAAAACTTTGATATCTAAGAAGATAAGCTGATGCTTATACTAGTCATAATTAAATAATAAGAGCCTTAAAATTTTTTGAAAATAAATGAGTTAATTGCTAGCTAATTGATGAAAATATTAGTAATGTTTTTACAATACCGCATATATTATACTAAAATATGTTAAACTTTTGTCTAATAATGATATCGACAAATAGATAATTATGTGCAAATTATAAGCAAGTTTTAATAAAGAAAAATTGTATCATTAATCTATGATATAGCTAGCTGGACTGATGGCAAAGTAACTTGGTTATCAGACATTGTTTGCTTGTGGGTTTGATACTCACATAAAGATGAGCCCCCATTGGAAGCAGCCTCATATGTGAAAAGTGGTCAATGATTTTGAAAATGATTTCATGCAAGTTAAATCCAAGCTATGTAATAGAAACAATCATTTTTCTACTCATTAAAGCATTACCTTTCACTAGCAAGCCTCCAATTTTATACTTCTAAATGTTAATTGCCTCACCTTCCCTATGAGCCCACAGTTAAGTAACTATGACATTTTGACAGTAAAGTTTCCTTCATTTAACTCAGTGATTAATATTTCTATAGATATGATGTACGTAATGGTGGTTTCTTGTTGGGCTTTGGATCCAGCAGAGACACCAGACTTTCAATCTCTGGAAAAAAATGGTGTCATCTCTGCTAATCAATTTAAAGGACAATCTTCCACTGGAATAGCAAAAAAAGTTGAAAATTATTCTATCTTTTGATAAAGTATGATTGAAATAAACTAATTACTGTAGCAAATTGTAATAGCATTTGGCAGTACTTTTTGAGCATGAATTACAGCAGCACTTGATTTTGCAGGATAAACTGTCCAGTTTGAGATAAATTGGTCATTGTGAATTAAAAATTTAATGAACTAATTATTTCACATTAGTTATGTTACATGTTGTTTGGAAATTTTATCGAATTCTCATTTGAATAAAGAGAATAGCTAGCTTTTCTAGTGGAGTAAATAGGTAGAATGGATGCTTGCTGTCGTTGATTGCTGTAAATTTTTCATAGGTGAGGTAGAGTAGATTCATCTGATGCTCTCATTAATGTTTGAAGACAAATGGGAAAATGAAGGTATAAAGTCCTATAGTGAGTGTGGTTCTATAAAAGTTGATTGCATGGCTACGCATGATGTGCTAGGTCTATGAGTAAAATCGGGTGAAATGGTCTAAAATGACTGCCAGGCGTGCACACTAAGCTTATGCGGTGCTCAGTAGAAGAACTTATTGAGATATACGGACCGACCTTCATTTAATAACTGCATATAGCAATTATTAGTAAGGTAAATGCAAAACAGAGTAAAGTGTTAATAATGAAGAACAGATGTTAAAGTAAGTTGGCTTTGATGAATCCATGTTTTAGTGTACTCTAAGAGGTTAGTTCTGTCCAATTGTGCTTCGTTTCACCTAGGATAAATCAATGATTTTTCAAGTATTGTAAGACAATAACTCCTTAAGGGTGCTGGGATATAGCAACGCGCGCCCACCCGCACGCACTACAAATAACCACAAAAATCCGCCTTGCTCGCAATAGTAAAAACGACCGCTAACTTAGCTAGCGCGGGTAATTCAAAGCTTCCCGCCCACCAATTGATAAAACTAACCGAGGCCCCGCCCCCGCTATAAGTTGTAAAGAGCGCAGCTGTTTGATATTGTATTTCTTGGCTTACTTTATCAGTATTGTTTCTCCCTAGAGCAGTCACTGGCTCCCAGATTGTCTCCAAGCCTTGACAGATAAATAATACCTCACTAATGACTCCATTATTTTAATTTTTTATTCTTGTGCAAAACTTCTTCCTGATATATAACTCATTTTTTTTTATTTTACAGTATTGTGATGACCAGTGATAATTTTTATGAATGTATATAATTGAGAAAAAGTACAACGAAAGTTTTGAAGACAATCAACAAAGGTAGCAGTATACGAAGAATGGGCTCGTCAGCGACGGCACCGGCGGAGGAGTTGTGGATTATATACTTGAGGCTGTAAATTACGTTGTATTATAAGTATATCCAAGTTGAGTTGGCACGACCGCAAGCGCGGTAATTGAGGAATGCATTTAGTACTTTACCGGAAGCAATTTAGTCATGTGAATCCATGTCAATTAAGCGCGCAAACGTCAACGTTGCACGTGAAAAAGGGGCGGTAGCACATGTGCGCATTAATACTGTAACTATTGTAAGAAGAAATTTAGTCGATTCTACCTACCGTGTCCAAGAAATATTTTGATATTCACTGGATTCAGCAGTACAGCACTGTTAACTTGTAGCTAAAGTTACTAGACTTTCTTGTTAAATAAAATTATCAATTGTTTCATTTATTTATAATAATATGTATGTGAAAATTGTTGAAATGATAGAATTTAAATAGTACACATACACAAAATATAGTTGTGATGATCCGAGTTGAAGGTGGAGTGCTGCCTGAGAGTGTCCTAATCCTTACAATAAACGGCATCTATAGTAGTGATGAAAAGGAATTGGCATAAACATGGCTTTGACAAGTACACAATTTAACTGAAACAGCTTAAGTGTGGCTGTATTACAAGTTACTAGCTAAATAATAACTATATCACTGAAATATATTGGCTATACGGCATGTTATTGAACTGGTAGACAAAATAATCTTACCAACATCCTATCAGGTGGTCTTGTACTCTCTGCGACAACAGAACACTCTGCCTATCCTGTTTCCACACTGGCAACCTAAGCTAATCGCGATATAAAGCTAGAAACGCAGCAATCTGAGGAGATAAAGCTAGAAACGCTGCAACCTGAGGAGAAGCCCCTCATTGTTTACAAAATTCTTAATGAAGACAGTCCGCGTGATTAATTGAGCCGTACCACTTGACTAAAAGCGGGCGCGTTTTGAGCGGGAAACTTGTGGTTTTTTCTATTCCCATAGACTTTTGTATTGAGTTTTGGAATAGCACTTTCTATCGGGTTTTGGAAGCATACTGAGGGAATGTTTTTAACCGCTTCGCGCGAACTTTCCAATGGGGCAAACTCTGGATGCGTAGCTGCTTCCGTTTTAAAGTTATTCAAGTTTTTCTTGAGCCCAACTAAACTTGGACATACTATAGTAATTAACTGCATGTGTGGGCCTCAACCTCAGGTTCTGGAAGGTGATGGACCCACAGGGTGTGACTCTAGTATGCTGCCACAAGGATCTTTGAGAACTGCTGCTCTGTGCAATATAATATGTATGTTAGGGGATTATAAGTCACACACATTTTAATACTGGTGATGTGCTTGAGCACAAAATGGCGAGCGAGCCTAAAGACTATAATATTTTTATATGAATGATTTTGACTTCTAACACTGAAGCTACTGAAAATAAGGTCCAGTTTTTTTTTATTTCGCATACACGGTAAAGGGATTTCAGTGCCATAGTAACAACTCTCTGCAACTGCTTGAATTGAAGGAAAAAAACAACAACAAAACAATACACGTTATTTAAAAGTTTTCTTTGTGATATTCTTTAGCTAAGTAGTGGTTGTAACACACAATGCTTTGACACAGCTGGACATGCACCTACACAGACTTACCTTCGCAGTAGTCTAGTGGACAATGTATTTTCAGGTAAATACTGTGCGCACGTCTTATAACCATGACAAAGAGCGCATTGACTTACCACCGCCACTAACTCGAATAGAAATGGAAGTCCTTTAAGTTGTCGAGTTTGAACTGCAACCGCAAAAGAATTCAAAACGGTAAACAATTCAATTTCCAGGGTGATACGGGTACTGATCGATAAACCTGAGGATTCTGTTTAGTGCAATTTGGGACGGGGTCGACCACCTAACTAACACAAAAACGCGAGAGTCGAAGTACAAAATGACATACGTACGTCCAAACATATATACAAATAAACTAGTGGTGTGCTTGAGCACAAATGGCGAGCGAGCCTAAAGACTATACTATTTTTATATGAATGATTTTGACTTCTAACACTGAAGCTACTGAAAATAAGGTCCAGTTTTTTAATTTCGCATACAGGGTAAAGGGATTTCAGTGCCATAGTAACAACTCTCTGCAACTGCTTGGAAGGAAAAAAAAACAACAACAAAACAATACACGTTACTTAAAAGTTTTCTTTGTGATATTCTTTAGCTAAGTAGTGGTTGTAACACACAATGCTTTGACACAACTGGACATGCACCTACACAGACGTACCTTCGCGGTAGTCTAGTGGACAATGTATTTTCAAGTAAATACTGTTGCGCACGGCTTATAACCATGACAAAGAGACATTGACTTACCACCGCCACTAATTCGAATAGAAATTGAAGTCCCTTAAGTTATCACGTTATAACTGCACCCGCAAAAGAATTAAAAACGGTAAACAATTCAATTTCCAAGGTGATACGGGTACTGATCGATAAACCAGAGGATTCTGTTTAGTACAATTTGGGACGGGGTCGACCACATAACTAACACAAAACGCGAGGGTCAAAGTACAAAATGACATCCGGACGTCCAAACATATATACAAATAAACTAGTGATGTGCTTGAGCACAAATGGCGAGCGAGCCTACAGACTATAATATTTTTATATGAATGATTTTGACTTCTAACACTGAAGCTACTGATAAGGTCCAGTTTTTTAATTTCGCATACACGGTAAAGGGATTTCAGTGCTATAGTAACAACTCTCTGCAACTGCTTGAATTGAAGGGGAAAAAACAACAACAAAACAATACACGTTATTAGTTTTCTTTGTGATATTCTTTAGCTAAGTAGTGGTTGTAACACACAATGCTTTGACAAAACTGGAAATGCACCTACACAGACTTACCTTCGCAGTAGTCTAGTGGACAATGTATTTTCAAGTAAATACTGTTGCGCACGGCTTATAACCATGACAAAGAGCGCATTGACTTACCACTGCCACTAACTCGAATAGAAATGGAAGTCCCTTAAGTTTTCAAGTTTTAACTGCACCCGCAAAAGAATTCAAAACGGTAAACAATTCAATTTTTAGCGTGATAGGGGTACTGATCGATAAACCAGAGGATTCTGTTTAGTGCAATTTGGGTCAAAGTACAAAATGACATACGTACGTCCAAACATATAATATACAAATAAATTTATAAACATCCCCGATTTTCGATTATATTACCCCTGTAAGTGTCTCGCTCCCTACGCTCGCTCGCCAATAAATAAATAAATAAACATCCCCGATTTTCGATTGTGTTACCCCTGTAAGTGTCTCGCTCGCTACGCTCGCTCGCCAACAAGAAATTAACTGAACAAAGATCAGGATGACAAAGAATGGCATTATTTAAATAGTTTCTGGTTAAAACAAATCCAAGCAACAGAGTTAATAAGTCTATGCGCACATTCACTCTTTCTACTCTCTATGACAATTGAGTATCTATTATGATGTAAGTTTAAGCCTTACCTCCAGTTGGTAGCCCTTATGGCATTACATTACTGCACTGTATTGGTGCAATATTGCATTATAATGGTAAACGCTCTCCCAAAACAAAAAATGGGATCAAGCTGGTATCCTGCTGTATGTTATTCTACCTATAAAGCTACTGAGAACAAAATGTGTTTTCCTTATCATTATGGTTACAAAATTCATGTCTTAAGCTTATTATTCCATATTGCTGTTTCCATGTGTATCCCTTAGATCCAGGCAATAAAAAAGGGAAATAACAGCTGCATTTTCATCCTCTATGCAGCTCTAATTAATGAGCTAAAAAAAAAAACAAAACAAAAAAACACCTACAACGATCAATGAACAACAAAATGAACGCAGTATGTTCACTATTTAATTGATATACACTCTAAGTAAGAGTTGTAGACAGAGCCAGTAAGAATCATGAGTTGACATCAAGGAAGCTCTACACATACAGATGACACCAAATGTCAACTTTAATAGATACAAGGTATAGAGCTTCAATTAAAATGGAAGAGGTAAGAGTTGTAGACAGAGCCAGTTAGAATCGTGAGTTGACGATCAAGGAAGCTCTACACATACAGATGACACCAGATGACAACTTTAATAGAGACAAGGTATAGGGCTTCCAGGATGCTGTCCATGCTGTGTTCAAATTGCCCTCCAAGATATAATAAACAGTAAGCGTGCCCTCCGGAAATCTTGCTGTTTACTTTGTATTATATCACCAAGGAGAGTTTGATCTCAAAAAAAAATCGAAACTTCGGGTTAAGTTATAATTAAAAATATTGGCTGTTAAAAAGAGAAAAATTTCCTATTATTTAATTTCTTCACTAAATATTATTCAATGGAAGTGCGGTCTTCATTACAAAATAGTATTCTGTACTATATTACTCATACACAATTATTATTATAATTCTATAGTTCTTTATTTACTGTTACTCAACTACTCACTACTCTACTGTCCACTACAAATGATTTGAGATACTTTCAATTTAACATTTTCCTGAACACAGCTGGGTTCCTTAAAATTTTGGTTTACTGACCTAACTTTAGTTGTTGTTGGCAGAAAAGAGAATATTATTGAAAGCTGTAGTGTATTTTTTTGGAATTAAATAATGCAAAATATATTTAGCTAGATAACAAAATGTATTATTAAATGTGGAATAAGAAATCAGCAGAAATCAACTAATGTTTTTTGTTATAACTAGTATAGTTTAGACTTATTCAATTATAGTTTGTAATGTTTTACATTATGTGTTCCTTCAGTTTTCAAGATGAAATACTAATGAAACTACATATAGCAGCTGCAGACCCACACTTATTCATTGTCCCAGTTCTGTATATGAGTGTGGGAAGGGGGCGGGGGAACAGAAGCTTTTCTCTAAAACTTTCCAGCTTTCCCTCCTAATTTTGCATTTTGTATGCATTATGCATTTAGGATGAACCAAAAAAAACAGCAGTTGGCACTAAATAATCAACCCTCCAGGCCTGTAGGAGTGAGTGTAAAGTTAATGTAAATGGAGTAAATAATTAAGTGATATCAAGTCTTTAAAACATATTTCATTTATCAATCATGTAGCAAGTAACTTCCTATCAGCATGACTATTAGCTATGCCATTAAATATACCATAAATATGTCTTGCTTTGAAAAGTCCTGAATGGACAATAGATTTGGTTATCTTACATTTAGGAAATATGCACTTATGTATGTTTTCTGCATGTGTGTTTGTTTTACATTATGTGTTCCTTCAGTTTTCAAGATGAAATACTAATGAAACTACATATAGCAGCTGCAGACCCACACTTATTCATTGTCCCAGTTCTGTATATGAGTGTGGGAAGGGGGCGGGGGAACAGAAGCTTTTCTCTAAAACTTTCCAGCTTTCCCTCCTAATTTTGCATTTTGTATGCATTATGCATTTAGGATGAACCAAAAAAAACAGCAGTTGGCACTAAATAATCAACCCTCCAGGCCTGTAGGAGTGAGTGTAAAGTTAATGTAAATGGAGTAAATAATTAAGTGATATCAAGTCTTTAAAACATATTTCATTTATCAATCATGTAGCAAGTAACTTCCTATCAGCATGACTATTAGCTATGCCATTAAATATACCATAAATATGTCTTGCTTTGAAAAGTCCTGAATGGACAATAGATTTGGTTATCTTACATTTAGGAAATATGCACTTATGTATGTTTTCTGCATGTGTGTTTGTGTAGATACCCACACTGTAAAAATTATAGCGTGAAAACCCACCAAATTCACACCAAACTGGTGGTGTGAATGCCCACCGCCTATGCATAGTGTGTCCTTCACACTTTCTTCCTAGTGTGAATGCACACTTAGTGTGAAATTCACACTCAATGGAATAGCTTGGACCCTTTACCGAACATTAATTATATTCATGTGCAGGCAAAAACCAATGCTATTATCATTGTAATCTACCTTATAAGTGTTTTGCACACTTGTGTGCTAGATAAGAGAGTTGACTAAGATTTTTGCACCTGGCTTGGTCAATTCTGAACTTGACTTCTTTAGTCCTGTTCACATCTAACTACAGCTTCACATGGATTTTAACACAGTGAACATTGGTATGAGCTTCCAACTAGGAAAGCCAGTGTGTTCTCCATACCAGTGCAGGCATTGCTCGGCCGAGGTTGATGAACTGGTTAGACACACACTCAGCTGTAGACTGAGTGAGGGGAGGCATTAATATCATGCTGCTCTGAATGATAATATCATGAAAAGAGCCACAATATCTGCTCACATTCCTTCCAGGATAATAATAATAATAATAATAATAATAATAATTACAATTAAAGGGAAAATAAATGAATATAGCGTAGCAGAATCAATACATAATGTGCAGACAGAAATGTCAAATGATCACCCAATCATATCAGAGCATCCACCTTATCTGCCAATACTGATGAAATACATGCAGCATTGCCTTTGGTAGAACCCAACAGTTCAGATGAGAGGGGGTTAATAAGCCCAGGAAGAACGAATGCAAATTTAATGTATTACTAAATAAGTAAATAATGATAATTAAGAACACTTAATAAATATAAAAAATAATTACATGAATAAATATAATAAATGCTAGTAACTATTAAATGAATAAATGATTTATTAATTAAATGTGAACACATAAACAAACATAAATAAATAAAAAGTAAATAAATAAATACAAATAAGTAAGTACAGAAATACAGTAATAAATAAAGAAATTAGCTAATATACTGGCTCATTAATGATTTGCTAATTACAAAGCTGTCAGCTTAATTATAAAGGTTGTACAGCACACTTATTTACAATGTATATACATACCTTTTACATATGTGTATACCTTTGGAATATAAACATGAGTATAATTCACTAATTTTAGTGCTACACACTAATACTAATTAATACTCAATACTTTCTGCATTGTGAGTATTAGGCTAACATTTAGCTCTGGCACACATAGTTTATGTACTTTTAAGAGCTATAACGAATGGTGTCATTTATGAAGCATCCATCTGTGAGTCAAATGGTTTTGGGCCATGTTTATTCATGACATGAGGATAGAATTTGCAGAAAAAAATTCTTTTTCACCGCAGTTACCGTTTAAGATTGAATCCAAAAGTTTTTTATCCAATTGATAAGATTCCAATTGCCTTATATGTAACTACATCTATGTTCAAAGCTTTTCAAACACAGTATCACAAAAGCGCAGTATGTAAACAGTATCTCCTTTGCAAGGGCTCAATATGTATGTGTGTGGTGAACTCACGTATTTTTCGATTCCAATTCTGCTGGTACCATACGTGACTTCCACCATCCTTTGATCCATTTAATAGATTAACTTACCTGGTAGCCTTACACGATATATAGTAAGTGTGAGCATTGAACTCACTGACTTGTTTAGTTCCGTCTTAGTCTGCTATAACTTCCTACTTTCCTTACATGTAACTTAATACTGCTCCATCTACCTCATCCTTAATTCACACAAGATTGAAGCATGTTGTAGATGGATTGCAATGTAGGCAGTGACCTTATAATTAAGTGTTCTCTGCAGGCACTGCCCTCTTGTCACTTAAGGTAACTAGCAGCCATTTTTACCTTGTTTTGCAATCTCAGCCCGCGAAAAGTAGAGGCTATTCTAATATATTATAATAGAAGACATCGATTACTCGCAGTCTATTGGAATCTACAGGAGTGGCGCATTTCTATCGTTGTCGGCCCTGTAAGTATCCGCTCAGCTTCCGCTCATTTTTAATAAAAACTGCTGAAGGCTTCTTACTGCGGCCATTCGGTGTAAGAAATGTTGGTGCTAATTGTAAGCTTCAGTCTAGGTCTCTATTTTTCGCGTGCTGAGATTACAAAACAAGGTAAAAATGGCTGCTAGTTATCTTAAGTCACAAGGGGACAGTTAGTTATAGCTATCTAGATGAGTGGAGTAGAGTACTATGTTTAAGATAGACGAAGCCTGTAACCGTTGGTAGCGGATAATTGAGCGAGTATTCTTTTTTAGTTATAATGGGAATTTATTTTAGGTGATTACTATACAGTGGATATTGTAATGTGTAAGGAAACCAAACAAGCATGGACATAGAATAACTTTGTATTATACATAGTTCACATTGTCACCAGTTATTTAAATTAACAATAACAACAACAACAACAACAACAACAACGACAACAATAACAACAACAATAACAGCAATAAGGTTTTAGTGTGAAGTGTGTGTTTAGTGGACTATTTGAAACTTTAGAAGAAATGCGTGCAAGTAATGTGGACTGTATCATTTCTAACCCATTATATACCAAAGCTAATATCTAGCCCTGTGTTGTGCACGATGGTAGTATCATATATATTTTCTTTCTGCTATGCTATTGTTTATCTAGATATTCTTTCATACCAAGGTATGAATGAAGATTGCAATAAGTATTATTCAGCAAATATACAAAAATCAATTAGTATACCAATTGTATATTATGGACAAGAACATACAGCTCTCAATGTAAGTTGACTTTTATATATTTATATACATAATATGTACAATATATAATATATTATATTATATATTGTAAATTATATAATTAACATTTTTTTTCCAGATTAATACAGGGGGCACTATTTCATTCAAGTCTCCTCCAGTCGTGGGACCATTTGCTTTAGTATTTCCACAAGAAATTCCCAATGAGACTTTTAAGATTCCATTCATATCTCCTCTGTGGACAAGTAGCAGAGACGGCACACTTTGTATTTGGAATTCTACAGACTCTGCGGTAATTAAGACATTCACTAATTATATCGACAGCGCCGGGAAGTCGTTGCAAGGTTTTGAGCCTACTTTAATTGTAATGACAAGTTGGAAGGACTTCGAAATAGTATACAGGCAGAGATCAAAGGTAATTGGTGATGTATGATGAGTCAGAATGTGGCAAGCATTATTTATTATCAATGAAAACATGTTCACATTAATTTACATATTAAATTATAGGCAAACCTTTGTTTTATTAATACACATGAGGCATTCTAGACAATCATGGTAGGAATATAGTGTTTATAATCAGAACACTAAGTAACTGTAAAACCTAACAGGGAACTCAGTACTTTGATCAGTTTTATCTTTTCACATGTATGCCATCTTTCACCAAGTTTGCATAACAAATTAATTGCTTATACACTCGATTTTGTTTACAATAATATAAATCAATCAGTTGTGACTGACATAGTAGGCCTTGATTAGTATCTACACATTCATTTGTCATTACTCACTCCCCTTTGAGCAATGCACATGCTAACAAAATGAATAATTTAGTCGGTAAGGAAGGAGAGAAGTATAATAATATGAAACAAGGAACATTATTCACCACTTTTTTAAGCTAGTTTATTTGGCAATAATTACCAGCTTTTTTTTCTTCCAAGAATGAGAGTATTCACTTGTAGTTGCCCTCATTTGTTTCTGCTCTCATTTGTACATGAATTGTTTAGTAATTGTAGAGTGAAGCAGTCAGAAAAAATAAAGCTTAAAGCAGATACTATTCGAGAAAATATGGTGAACCATGTTTTTAATGCCATCTAAATATTATAGTGAATAGATGGAGCTCAGTATGTTTAGATATTATGTCTGACTTCTCTATTGCTGCAGAATGTCACATACCAGGTGATTCTGATCACAGATGGAACAATGTCATTCTCAAAATTCATTTATCACCAAGTTCACGAAGAAGCTCAATATTTGATTGGGTTTAATGCTGGTGACCAAATTCATGGACTGGAATTGGCTAGACAAAGTGGTTCTTTATCACCGTCTTTAGAGCATACGATTTCTTTGGTTTATAGAATTGATGGTAGGTAAACATTCAATGGTTGCGTTGCGATTCTCCATTTGCAATGTATTATTGATGATTCAGTCATTCTTGGCTGAAATAATTATAATAATAATAGCAAATTTTTCTTGTTCTAACAGCCAAAATTAAAACTTAGCCCAATGTTTTGACTTCTTGCCAAAGTCCTCTTCAGGGGTTAACCAAGGTCATAATTACACAATGTAAACAATTAACAATATTGGCTGTTAGGACGAGAAAAATTTACTATTATTATTCCTATTGATGATGAGTCAAATATATTGATGCTACTCAGAACTGTAAAAATGAAAATTTTCCAATAACTTTGTGTGGTGTGGTCACTGTTGTATCATACTCAATCTCAATAGTTAAAGCTATCAATAAACAAAAACAAAAAGCTTATGTTACTTTTGTTTTCTTTTAAATGCTGGTGTAGATTTTGTGTGGTGATAAATTAATTATTATGATAACTATAGGCAATAAATGGAGTGGGTGTAAGAAGATGTTTTGGTATGAGGCAAGGGCAAGTGTTTTGTAGTTTGAAAGGGTTCGTGTGAGAATTCACCTCATCTGAATGTCAGATTGTGTACCAGAATAATGGTAGGGGGGGTGGGGGGTGCTCCAGCCCCCAGAGCCCCCGCTCTTCCTACACCACCGAAATGTTATATTATTTATGTATGAAAATAACAATATTTTGTACAAGTGTGATCGAAGCAGATTCTAGTAGTCTAATCCTTGTTACTGTGTAAATTCACACATATATAAAAGTAAATGTAAATACATTCAAGAAATTCAATTAAATAAAAGTCATACCCATTAGCCCATTCATTATTATTTATTATTACATTTTTTTTTTGATAGAAAACAAAATTGATATAGTGTTGTAAATAGAGTTTCTGTTGTTTGTGATTCCAGTGTATGATCATTTCGGAGAATTGGCATTATCTCTTATTGATAGTATCAGTAAGGCAATGACTCTTGGCACAGTGATACAGATACTGCTACAACAGTATCTGGGTTATGTTTTATATGGCAGTTGAAGTAGTCTTATTACAGAATTGAATTACTCCTGGTGGTATAAGTTTCCAGCATTAACATTTGATAAGTCCTGTTTGTTGTTTACAATCTTGCAAAGTTATTTTATTTTGTTAAAGATAGGAGTTTAAGCATTGTGGCGAGACATGGATAATGCAAACCTCATCAAATGACCATTACTGGCTATTTAAATAAATATATAAGCTGCTGTGTTGGCATATCAATTTGATATGAGATATTAAGGGTATAGTTAGTCGATTTAGTAAATATCTTCAATTCAGTCACCTGATACTGATACATTAAGGTCTACTTTACCTTGGACATTTATGTGTTCCTCTACTGTCACATTCTACAAGAATATTGAAGTCACTCCTCGTCTTTGTCATGCTGGTGGCTACCTTATTTCTTGTTAAACTGTTGTACCTCATAATTGTAAAGGTCTACAAGTTTTGGTGCCCTTGTCATCTCGAATGCTATTAGCTAATAGACTAATTGTCCAGTAATGAGAATGCGTAGTAGTACAGACAGAGTAAAATATCAACCATGAGATAATATTGTAAGTTATTTTATGGATCATGAAACAAACAATCGTGTCCTGATAGTATCTGCAATATTTAGTAAGCTTTGTGATGTTACTAGGCAAGATAAATGAAATATTCACACTTATAACTGCAATTTTCACAGTTATATGAAAATTGGGCTGAGAAAATTCTAGAATTACTGTCTAGGGAGTTTTATTCCTATTAATGCTTCAAATGTTACAGTTTATGAATTTAAACATGTTGTATTGTAATGATCTTTAGGCACCTGTGTGGCTGAAGCAAGTTCATCCTGTGGATCAAATTCTTATCTGGACTCTTCAAACATCACTGGTAAATGTGAGTGCAAGTGCCATGCTGGATTCAAACTCTGGGAATATAATAATACCTGCATTGGTAAGGATTATATATAATTATATAGAGAGAGCAGTAATTCTTACTTCTTGTAATAGTATCTTTAATACAAAATACCAAAATTAATATTATTAGAAAAAATAATTAATTCACCATACTTTAAGAATAATACTTTAAAATATGCTACGTTCTGATTTTTAACATGCTGATAGTTGAGAATTAATATAAACCCATAACACGGATATATACTATTTGTCTGCTATAAAATCAATTCAGAGGAATAATTGAGTAATTATTTATAGTAGCTTATCACTAATGTGTAATAGATATAATATTTATTATGGACCGTAATATTTGAAACTGGTAGTTATATAGACTGTAGCAAATCATTCAGATAATAACATTTCCTAGGGTTTTTTACCATATAATTATAATAATTTAATAATATGTGAGTGGGTCTAGGAAAAGGGACCTTATGGCGCAAATCAAAAAAATTGAGTTATTTATGCTAATAAAAAGATACAATTTATCTCAACTTAGTGCTAAAATACTGGAGGGTAAAACCTTCGACACGCAGAGAAACTGGCAGTTGAACTGGGCCCTATTCAGCAAAGCAATTGAGCTAGAAATCGAGAAAACATAAATTGAATTTCCACTTCCGGTATAATTACCGTTTCCGTATACTTAACGGCGTACTCCGCATACGCAATTAAATCGTACAGCCGCTTTTTCGGCGACTAACGAAGTTTGCGTAGAGTTCTTTTTAGCTTTCAGAGCGTCTCACGACCTGTCTTGTTGGAATCCTTGGCTGCTCTATTCGCTGTAGCGGTAAACTTTAAGCCAAAGGTAAGCTGTAGAGTGCATGCAGTAGTCTCAAAGCGATGCCGTTTTTTTTAGCTAACACTAGAAACGCCGCCCATTCCCCGTTTATTGTACTTCGAGAATGAGAGAGAATAAAAAGTAGCTTGTCTTTTCACGGCACGCTTGGGGTCTTTTAAGTCGTTTTGACATGCGAAATTTGGCATAGACTTAGAGTAAGGGTCACTAAAACTAATTCTGCAAAAAAAACAAAAATAGGAGAAAGAAAGAATTTTTCCGATGACTGACTTCTGGAGCCTATATCTCAATTTCAATTTTTGCGCCGTAAGGTCCCTTTTCCCAGACCCGCTCACATATATATTAAAGTATCACTCGGTATTTTGAGTTGTTGAAGCTAATGCCAATTGATTCATCTTTATACATCATATTATTTACTATTATAGTAATACTGTACTTAATCTGTGACACATATCATTCTGCAGATATCAATGAATGTCAAGAAGACGAGGACAGCTGCATAGGTAATGGCCAGTATTGCTCCAACATCGTGGGAAGTTTTGAATGCTGGTGCAGTGAAGGATATAGAAACTCATCCATGTTAGATTTTTGCGAAGGTATAGATCATTTTCTTTTAGTCAGTAATCTCATGTTGCTGATTAATTAGTAACTCTAGATAACTGTTCTCCCAATGCATTAACACTCAGCTATCTGCTATAATTTGCACAAATGGAGGTAGGTAGTACTTCAATTTATAAAGAATTGTAAATTGCTACATTATGAATACAACACTTTAAATTTCATAAATGAACATATTTCAACAATTTTGAATTAGTAAAAAGCAAAACATTCACATTCAAGCCATTACTTAACCCTTTCGTTCCCAATCCCGCTTAAAAGCGGGTGAAGACCGGTTGGCTTCTCCGAATTTTTTAAAATAGTTACTTTATAGCTAGAACCTTCAGATTGCATACACAGGTGCCCAATGCATTGGAGAAGCATCTAAAATAGCTTTCAGCCAGGGCTGCTTCGACAGTACCTCACAGCAGTTGCGTTTATTTCTTCCTCGGCAAAAAACAACAACATCGGTTCTCCGTCGAATTTTAAAAAAAGTTACCTTTTTCACAGCAGCTTCATTTATGGATCCAGTCATCTCCAGAGCTTTGTAGAAGCAGCGAAAAATTGCTTGAGCCCAGTAGCCTTCCATAACACATTGAAACAACCGCTTCTTTGCCGACCAAGACTTTGGGTTTGACTTACTGTCTTCTTTTTTTTTTATAAAATCGCCAGTTCAACTGGGGGCCTCCCCATTACGTACAGTCTTAGGTAATGCTTATTACATCATAGGAAAAAAGTGAGCGTGTCGTGTGATCCAGGTTACTATGCAAAAAAAAAAATTTTTTTCGAAGTCAATTTGGAAAAATGGCGCCTACCAGTTACAGTGCTGTGGAAGTTTTAGACTTGCTTGATACTGACTCTAGCGACTCAGGATCAAGCGGAGAAGAGGGAGACGACATGTAGGGCTATAGGAGGCCCATTATCAGGGTTGGGGACCAGACCCCGTCAACTCTGACACTGACAATGGAAGTCAAGAAGATGATCGATGTAAGCTTGTCTTTCTCTTGTCTTTCTCTTGAAAACTAGCAAGCTTCTGTTGTGGAAAGGACTTATTTATAGCTATATTGAGATACACAAAGCTGTTTAGCTATAATAATATATATATTTCATTGAGTTTTGAGATTTGAAAGTGGGTTGTGGGTTAAATTTTTTAAATACCTCCCTAGCCCTAGCCCTAGCCCTAGCCCTAGCCCTAGCCCTAGCCCTAGCCCTAGCCCTAACCCTAGCCCTAGCCCTAGTAAGTTTTAAATAGGACCATTTCCATAAAAGGATACAATAATACAGTTAGTACCATGTACAAAGATCAAATTGCTAATGGATGTTATGTAGTGGGGTTTTTTTGTAAGCCTCCTCAGCCAAATTGAAACATGAAATGCAAGCAGTAGTATGTCTGAAACGCACTTGGAATGTAGCCAGATGTAGCACCGTCTGGTGACATAGCCAGGCTCGTATGCCTACATAATTATTTTATTATGTATGTCTAGTGTTACATGATAGCCTTGTAAGGTTCCAGAATTGTAAGGAATTAACTATTAGTACTTAGTGGCAATAGCCATTTCGCAGGTGCATGACTTTCCTAGAAGTGTGGCAGGTGATAGGCATTATTCCTAAGTCAATGGAATAACACAGGTAAAATATCCTTCTGTTATTGTAGATATAGATGAATGTGTGGAAGGACAACACAAATGTACCATGAAGGAAGTTTGCCGTAATACTAATGGAAGCTTTGATTGTACCACTGTGCCTGCTGGTAAAATGGACGCATTTATTATTAAAATATAAAAATAACACTTTATCTCAATAATAATATAATGATTAGCTTAAATGTGAAGGGTATAAAACTAATTCTGCTTATTCTATCCGATTTATATTATAGTTTATAGAATTGTTTTTTCTGATCACACAAAAAGATTATTACACTTAATGAATTTTGTTGCAGAGTCTTCCTTTAAAATTGTAGAGATAGCTTCGGGACTATTGGTTGGTGTGGTAGCTTTTATCTGCTTCATTGGTATGATTATTCTCGTTGTATATATTCGAAGAAAAAACCATAGCAAGTCAAATCCTTCGTTCTTAGTTAAAAGGCATACCTGTAAGTTATCATTTAACAATTATTATGCGTACAAATAAAATTACAATGATCTAAATATGATTTTAACATGAACAATGTATAGAAATATTATGCTACTGGATACTCCCTATAACTACATTTTGAACTTTTTCCTCCCGGCATAAATCATTACTCTAGCTGTCATACAATGAAATCGAAGCTGAGCTAGTTTATGATCCTTCTATGAATCAAGTTCAGTAGTCCTCTAATTACTACAATAGATCAGAAACATTTTGTAAAGCTGCAAAAAATAGACACAGCAGTGATTATATTGTTGCAACAATCATTATTCTCTTTATAAATAATAATTATGTAACTTGCATGCTTTGTTTTCATGTGCATTTGAGCAAGTGTTGCTGTAATAGCACACTATGAAATGAACATTATCTAACTTGCATTTTGATCAACATTTATTGTGATGTAGACATTGGTGAGATTCACAGGCCCAGCTTTCATCAAACGGGTTCCATGATTCAGCTCTTTAAACTATCAAAGGACCTGAAAATTCCGTTTGAAAGCCTGGAATTCGAAAACAAAATGATTGGCGAAGGTAAGATAGTTCCACAAGTGATTGAAACCGTAGCAAAAGAATAAACAATAACTACAATAAAAGCTAATATTTCAATTTTTCGCAAGATATAATCAATATAATTTTAAAGGATGAGGGAATTGTGGAATAGTTAATATGCAGTATCTAGTAAAGGAAGCCATTGTTATTGTAGCTTGTGTTTCCAGAGTTTTCCACTCTACACATATGGATAGGTTTGTTAAATTTCAGCACGCATGCGTGAGAGGGTTATAGTGGTTGTCCTTTCAGTTTGTCTGTTTATCTGTTTGTCTGTTAGTCTGTCACATTCTGACTTTGCGTAGGCCGCAATAAATTATTTGCTCACGTAATTCAGCGAAGCGAGCGGAGCTGATTCTCTAATGAGTTCGCGATATATATTATATATATTTAGGTCTAGAAATAGTTCTTGTTCTTGCATGGGCGTATGTGTGTACCCTTTTTCCTACGCGCTTGTGCGAACCGGGTAACCTTCTTAGCAACATTTTGTTTTGTTTACCCGCCGTACGAAGTAGCGATGCCCAGTACGTTAGAAACACTCCTGAAGAAAAATAAGTAAGGAGAGTGATAAGAAATGAAAAAGACAGGGCAAGGAGGAGGAGAGCTAAAACGAAACAGAAACAGGTAGCAAAGTAAAGAATGTGACAGTATTTTGTAGCCACACCAAGCATGCATGGAATAGCTGCAATTACAGGGAACATGCATCGCTTGCTTTGCTATTTTGTGCTATTGGAGCACATCACTAGTTATGACATGATGATAGGGGTGTTAGCCACAAAAGCTAGTTCCTACAGGAAGCTGAAAGTTTCTGATGTCTCCAAAATCAGTCCAAAATACAAGAGTAGCACAATGAAGGGTCTTAAATCGTCTTTCTGAATAAGTTCAAACCTAAATCAACAGTTAATTGTCACTAACCTCGGTAGTTTGTTTTATGCTGCTGGAAAGTTAACAGAGGTGCTTGAAGTGGAGTTTTGTGTTGAAAAATATTTTGTTAAGTGTCAATAGCCGGTTTAAGTTCTTCTCATATGTGACAGTCTATGGGAAAAGGGGGCACTTCACTCAAACAAAAAAAATTGAGTTTTTTATGCTAGTAAAAAGCTACAATTTATCACAACTTAGCGCTAAAATACTGGAGGGTAAAACCTTCCCCGTGTAGAGAAACTGGCAGTTGAACTGGGCTGTATTCAGCAAAACAATTGAACTAGAAATCGAGAAAACATAAATTGAATTTCCACTTCCGGTATAATTAATGTTTCCGTAGACTTAACGGCGTACTCCGCATACGCAATTAAATCGTACAGCCGCTTTTTAACGGCGACTAACGAAGTTTGCGTGAGTTCTTTTTAGCTTTCAGAGCGTCTCACAGCCTGTCTTGTCGGAATCCTTGGCTACTCTACTCCATGTAGTGGTAAACTTTCAACCAGAGGTAAGCTGTAGATTGCATGCACTATTCTCAAAGCTATGCAGTTTTTTTAGCTGCTTGTTTGAAACTCCGCCCATTCCCCGTTTATTGTACTTCGAGAACGAGAGAGAATAAAAAGTAGTTTGTCTTTACACGGCACGCTTGGGGTCTTTTAAGTTGTTTCGGCATTTAAAATTTGGCATAGACTTAGAGTAAGGGTCACTAAGACTAATTCTGCAAAAAACAAAAAGAGAAGAAAGAAAGAATTTTTCCTATGACTTACTTTTGGAGCCTATATCTCAATTTCAATTTTTAAGTGAAGTGCCCCCTTTTCCCATAGACTGTCACATATGAAGACAGTATTTAAATGTACTATATTTATTGCTCAAGTTATATTGATGCCTGATTAGAATAGCCAATAAATTATTCTTATGGTCTGAGATTATTTTATTGCTAGCTATTGTATGGTAGTTCTGACGGCTCACACCTTTGGTGCTTCATTTTAAGTGAAATATTTATTAGTATCATCTTATAATAGTACTATTATCATTACATTATTTTTTGTTATTATTATTGTGGTTGTTATTATTATAGTCATACTTGGTGTTGTTATTATTATTATGTTATTCCAATTATTACTGTTGTTATTACTATTATTATTACTTTTTTTTATTGTTGTCATTATTTTATTATTATTTCTGTTATTATTGTTGTTGTTGCAGGAGAATTTGGTACTGTTTATAAAGCAAAATACAATAAAGAAGTGGTGGCCGTCAAAATTCTTAAAGGTATGCATTCAGTTAAAATAATAATATAGAATTTTATTAATAATTTTAATGTAATATTTATTTGACTTTTTCTCCAATAATATTTGTGAAACCTTAGATAAATTAGATATATCAAATTAGACATTGCATTTTGTTTATAATATTTTTTTCATCAATATTGTGTGGAAAAAATAATCAGCAAACTCTGGTATATGTTAGATATTCCGTGTTTGTTTAAGAGTGCTTGAGAGCACTAGATTGTTATCTCTATAATGTTATTATTTCAAAAAGGAAGTAGCCACTGAATTATTTTATTTACATGTTTTGCTTATAATACATACTAGTTACCAAATTTATTACTTACATATCACATAGGCATTTCAGGAACTTACGAAGTTAGAAATGCTGTGGAGGAAATCATGAAAATGAAGAAGTTTTCTCACCCTCACATCCTGTCTTTGACAGGTGTGGCCATAGATCACCATTTCTCTCCTTGTATTGTAATGCCCTTCATGTGGAATGGGAGTTTGGATAAATTCTTGCAAAAAGGAGAGAGTCGGAATACACTTATGTTTCCACCAGAAATTGATGCCTTTGATTCTGATGTGGTAAATATCTCGGCATGTATTTTAAAGTGTTTGTATGTTTTTTTTTGTGGTACTTAAGAAAGACAGAGTAATTTAAAAAATTGAATTTACCGCAACCACAATGAACAAGAATATACTATTATACAGCAGTGAAAAATCCTATTTTAGCATTAAAAATGGTTCAAGGGTTTCATAATTTATTTCTCAGCCTTCTTTTACTCATTAGATGTATTCTCTCTTTTTCACAGGTTCTTTTAAATAATACAGACTTAAGCATATTTGGTCGCCACCGGGAATCGAACCCAGGACCGCTTGCTGGGTTTAAAAGTTTAAGAGTTATTTACATGTATTTGCACTAGAGAAGTTGACAACATAGACTGGTGATAAAAGCATAATCATTCAGATTGATTAAAATGAAGTACTCAGGATATTCAACTTCACTATTCCTTGTTGCTATGTCATCATTTGGTCTACAACATATAGCTCTAATTTTACATTACACAATTCACAAATCAAATGGTGACACACCGTTGTTTGATACATTTTGTGAATATGATATTTTACTTTAGAAACTATGACAATTATCTAAAGAAAAACATTTCCTTTAAGCACTTATCTATGATACAAAAACAATACCAAGTAAGGAGGCAATGAGATGTCCTTCATATTATTCCTAAAATAAGCTTTCATCAGATGATACCAATACAGCAATAGACAGACGAAGTATTACACAAATGCACATTTGTATACTAAACTGATTTTATTTTATTCAGGAAAGAGCCACATGTAAGCTCCTGGAAATGTGTCTCCAAATCTGTCAGGGAATGGTTTACTTATGCAGTGAAAAGATTGTACATCGAGATCTAGCTGCAAGAAACTGCATGTAAGAATCAAAGTTATTCTTCAGCATTGTGAAAAAATAATAGCAATAAATGAAATTATTATCAATGTTATTTACTGATAATTAGAATAAATCCATATTATGTTATTTTTAAACTACAATGGTACTGGTTCAAATATTGAAAGTAACATAAAAATATCACTTTCTTCAGTTAAAAAGATCTAATGTTATCATTATTAAAAATAGACTTCAAAATATTTTATATTTATTCTGGAAAGCTGGTAGTGTTTAAAAATGGTATATCAGACATTACTAACACAAATATATACTATTCATGTTGTAATAGTGTATGCTATTTGTTGTCTTTAGGATAGATAACTATCAGGTCATTAAAGTAGCTGATTTTGGACTTTCTTTAACCTTGGTGGAGAACACAGACTACTGCAGGATGGATGGTAGTGGCAGTGAGAAGCTTCCGGTTAAATGGATGGCTGTGGAAAGCTTAGTGGACAGAAAGTTTTCTGAAGCATCAGATGTGGTATGAATGCTTCGTAGAAAATCATTATAACATACGATCAAGTTCTGAACTTTCATAAAAACTAGAACAAACTTATCTCAATCTAAAGGCTTTAAGGAGAGACAAAGAAAAAATATGTGGGGGTCTTGGTGTAGAAGATTGTTTTAGCTCAGTGTCTGGACACTAGCGGCTAAACCTAGGATATTTGATTTAATTCATTTGCAAAGACAACTGAAGATTTTTTAATTATTGTAGCTCAGTGTCTGGAGCACTGTATCATCATGGTGGCTAAACCTAGGATCCTTGGTTTGTTTCTTTGCAAAAGACATCTGAGATTTCTTTTTACATTTACCTTTACATTATTGTGGACCCTTTTTTAATAGAGTTAAATGAATTCAAGTGGCACTATGATTAAAATATTATGTTCATTGTACTTTACCAGTATAGTTAGCATATATTTAGTAGACTGGATATGAAATTCAGTGCAATGTTTGATTTAGCTTTGGCTAATATGCTATTTTGAGCTCATATATATATATGTGAGAGGATCTACCAAAAAACCAGGAATTTTGTCAAAAGTGTCAAAGTTAGAAAACAGTAAAAATGCTGACTACGGTAAAAAATTCCTGAATAATTTTTCACTCATTATATAAAGTACAGTTATTGTTCTATCATTTTGCCAAATTTCAAAGCTTAAAACCATGTATCATATCAAGCATGCCATTGAAAGAAAAGTCATTATTTTACCTTTTATTTCTTCTCCGCAAATATGGAAATTAGCAAGACGTAAGGCGTGGGAGGTGTAGTAATTCTGTGTTCACAATAATGAAGTTTTCAGGGGTTTCAAGTTACGGAATAAGTTAGTTCCTACATATAATAGAACCCTCGATAAATTTCTCACTATTATTCTAGTGATTCTTACCGTACTGTTAAAAAGCTTCTTGTTAATAAGTGTCACACCAAACCCGTGTTATTTTTTGTTTACTGAATATATACGGTGTTACATTCGTGGGCTACAGTATATGGAATTCAATTGAAATATGTTGCAATTGCATTCTCATTTCATCCAGTTTCAAATACGTGTTTTAGGATGCTATAAGTCACATTTTGAATGTCCACAGTTACAATTCTTTGTACACTCTGTTGTATAGTTCAAGTAGAGTAATTTTCAGTATATATTCGCAATTTTATTTTTGAAGTAAATTCCAGGATTTTGCAGAGCCTGTCACATATATATATAATTAAATTTTAACAAGAATATTTATTCTACTGTATTCATTGTGCTTAGCAAAAATATTCAAAAGTTATCTAGGACTTAATATATTATTAAATATTCAGGGTTACTTAGACAATGTCTATTTGTGCAAGGTTTTTACTGATCATTTTTGTAATATCTGAACCAGTCAAGCCTTCATATGACATTTTATTATTGAGTATCAAGATGACGAAATACATTATGAAATCTTGGCAAGTACATGATATTCAGTTAATTTCTGAAGACTTGAATGCAAAATAAGCCAAATTGCTTGCCTTTTGTGCTTTCAAGCATCACTCATGTAACTGGACACATTTTAATAATTATCAGCACAAGTCTTGGAATGTTTATACGAGTGCTGTAGAATTACTAAAATAATTCTATTTTCATATTCATTTAATTAGTCTATTAAAACGGTACCTTTTGTATAGCCAAAATTATTCGTTATTTATACAAGAAAGATGTAATGATTAAGAGAATATTAAAATTATTGTTTCAGTTTTTACTTCTAGAGTAGATACAGATGTTTTTTTACTGAAGTTGTTTGTTGAGTATAAAAATAAAAATAAAAATTAGTAGTATGAAAATGGTCGCACTACTGTTGTTGTTGCAATGAGTGGCTTTCTATTATTTAAAGGAACATTTTAAAATACTGCTTCCCATTAATGTATTTTAACTAATTAGCATGTATCAATTATGGTAGTGCTGTAATATGTTATTGAATTCATTACGGAACATCTGTTCTTATTATGGGAAAGATTATTGCAAGAATTCAACTGTGTATGTATGTGTGTGTGTGTGTACAGCTAGTTTGATTAATTTACACTCTGTATATTAAATTCTCTGTTTAAACTTGCAGTGGTCTTTTGGTGTGACTTGTTGGGAAGTGTTTAGTGGTGGAAGAAAGCCCTACCCAGAAGTAATGAACAAGGACTTGATTAGAGACCTATGTTCTGGATACAGGATGGGGAAACCTTTGAACAGAGCATGTACAGATTTGGTGTAAGTTTACATATTTATTGTAGTCTCTATGACAGATTGAGAAATGCAATGCTTCATGTTGTGTATCATGGAAATGAGTTCTCATTCGTGATGCTTCAATTAACTTTCACTTGTATATAGAGCTATTTACATATGTGTATTGGTAATATATTCCCATAATATAATTGATATCTTTATAGGAAGAAACTGATTGAATAGCTAATTGTATCTTTTTTGAAGACAGTTTAGTCTACTACCTCTACTGTACTAGTTACTGCCTTTTGTGAGACTCAAGAGTTCAATTTTTTTTATCAGAGACTACATTAGCACTCTCTATATATGGCTGATTACATCTTTCCCCATAAGGCCTTGCCATTTTTCCACTTCAAAACTTCTGACAGTTTTAAAAAAAAACATGGCACTTAGCTTGTTTGACTTTTGTTCATTTTGATTCCCAACTTTTTCAATAAATCCGAATTATTTTACTATTTAAATAACTGATCACTGTTTTTGAATTATTGTTGACTGAAACCAGATGTAATGTGAAGTGAATATTATTGTACTAGTCTTTTAGGGATGTAGAATCACCATTCACAATTTGGGCAAGTTTTGCAATGCTCAAATTAAATTTCAAAATCAAATTATTGTAATTACATTTATCTATCATACCCTATAGCTAATTATCCATAACAAATTGCTATTTCATTTACTGCGGATTATAATATACTAGTTTCGATGTCATTTCTTCCTGTTGGAGACACAATCCTATTGATAGACCGAGCTTTGAGAACTTAGAGAGTCAGATATCAAGTTTGCTGCTGAACATGAAAGAATACTTATGTCTTCACAGTGGTGACCAAGAATTACTTACCAATGGAAGTCCACAAAAAAAGCAACAATAATTGTAGAGGAATCAATAATTACATATTAAATTTATGTACATTTTTGTTGTGGCAGCAAATGTTCACTTTCAGTTAGAAATTGTAAACTACCAACATTTATTACAAATATCATAGTCATGCATAAACGTAATCATAACTAGTACTGTAATAAACCTAATTATTATGATAGTGTAGTTTCTTAAATAGGTATCACAATGGTACATAATAAATTTATAAATTGATCAAATTTAGTTATTAATTGGTATGGTTAATTAGTGTTCCAAGTGGGAAAGGCAATTATTGTAATAAAAAGAAGGAAAGAAGTAATTATATACATATCAATTAATATTAGTCAACTCGTTTAAAATATAGCTAGATTAGATATTATGGTAGATTTATGTAAATGTGTATATGGCAGAGAAAGGTAATATATATATATATTATATGTTAGTCTAATTTCAATTTTCTATTGGCTAACTATACAATTAAAATTATGTTATGTGGTTAAACATATTTTTTGTACAAGCAAAATTTGTCCCAGAATGTGCCAGGGTTGATGGAAGTGGGGAGGCTAGAGTGGCAATGCTTGCCCCCCCCTCTTCTCTCCTGCCCCCACTCCCGTCCCATTAAGATTGATTGCTTGGAGTAGGTACAGGAGGACACATACTGCCTATCCATTGACAACCGAAATAAAATTGTAAATTGTGTATAATGTGTCAAAAACTAGTACTTCTACAGTATTGTTATTTTTTTGTCAACTCTAATTGTCATCATAATTTAGTTTACAAATTTTGTTACGGTTGTTAATAGATGTTTTTTTTTTAGGCAGTGACACACTATACAAATTTAGCATTGAATTACAATAGGAAACTTTTACAGCTTAATATGAAGATATATTTTCATGAAATAATACAGTTGTTTTCCTGTGAGTAAATTGGCCTGTGATGCTCAGTGGCCTCCTCCAATTTGAAGCACCTTCCATCACTCCTGGAGGGAGCTATGCAATCACTGTGGTGGGATGCCAGGTTGTACTAGAGTCAATGATATAGCTGCCATGGAAATTCTTGCTGCCAGGCTCATGTCTCTGCTAAGAGCTTTATTCCTCAGTTTTCTAAGCAATAGCTAAAAACAAATCTTTACAAAGTCAGCACTCTGAGCTGTTTAAGATAACCAGATTTCCCATCAAAGTTCAGACATCCTCACACACCCCTAGTTGATATTTTAGCATTCTCTCTAACTGGTTGAGTAGGCTTCACTAGAGGATGGTAGCTGTAAAAACTCAGTTAAAATGTAGGGTTAAGTTTTAATTAACATATAATATTGGCAGTTAGAATGAGAAAATGTGCTATTATATATATAATATAGTATGTGACCCTAGGGTGTTGGTAAGCTCATTACCAGGATTGGTAAGTTGACTGTAAAACTCTAGTGTTAGTTTATAGGGGGTCCCCACACACCCAGCTGTTATTTTAGCAGCTGCTCTGACCTGGTTGGGTTGGCTTCCCTATATATTTTTTATAACTTGTAGCACTATGTGATAAACAATTACAATAATAAATGAAATCATAGCCTGCAATCTTCAAAAGTGCTCTTCTTGGAAATCAGTGGCAACTACTATAACCTATAATTCATGAAATTAAGATACCAATTAATTTATCTAAACTGCTGTTTGTCTATCATGTGTTATAAAATTAGAGTTATTTACTATAGTTAGTTTATAATTATATTAATCTTCCTTTCGGCATACGGGAAATTATCTTTGTGAACATAGTAGCTGTAAAAGAATAGAGTTTTGATCACCTTTAGTCTAATAATTACGAGTGTGTAAATTGCATTTCATAACCCGTAACCTGCCAGCTGTATAGTTCCCTGTAGGACAACATGGAAGCTATAAAAATATCAAAGCAACGCTTTGTAGGTGAAGTTCCTTATTGAAGGTGAAATTTCCATTACCTGAAGTATAACAAGGACCAAGTCAAAGGAAGAACAAAAGTTAAATATGCAGCAAGTATTAGTTTTTACTGCTTTGCTTCTACTGTTTGCCTAAGTTCATTCTCTGCCACCAAATCAGTGAGTATTATTTACTTCAGTCTATTCCAGACACTTTTTCCTGAATTATGAGTTCTAAATCTCCCAGTATATAATGGAAGGACATCAGAGTATTTCATTTGACTCCCCACAATTATTTCTAGTAGCCATGGACTTGACTACTGTCCTTCTCTGATAGTTTTGGTTGTGGTAGCTGAATGTATACCACTTAACCAAGTGAAGACACAACGCAATACAAGATTGACTCTGGAACACATTATTTCAAACTTATATTGCGAGAATCACCAATGGCTTTTTAATAATCTTGGCCTATATCGTTGCGATCATACATGTGATTTCATCCGCATGAGCCAAGTTTGTAACAATATTTACGACTGTGGTTTTGGAGACAATGAAGTGGGGTGTAACACGTTAAATGGTTAAGGATTGAAAAAAGTAATGCTGTGAGGTGTGTTTGCTAACTAAGAAATTAATTTATGGCACCGATGTGTATCAAGAGGATCACACTTAAATTTCCAATTGTTTTTGCATGGAAGCAATTGATTATTTAATTATTGGGTATTATTTGTGTAGATGAGAGAAAAACTACAGGAATGAAAGTAAGCACACACATTCACAATAGCTTTCAAAGTGAAAATAAATATATGACTTTTATGTGTCAATCTTCTGTTTTTCAGAATGTAAATGAAGTAAAATTTCAAGATATTCTTGGTAGACTGTTGAGGGCCAGGATGCAACAGAGTTTGGAGGAATAATACTTCTTTTATCTTTATACAATGTTCTTAGATATGAATGTAGCCATGATTGTAGAACTATTTGACTAGATTATTTCCAAGAAGAAATATTTTTCTTTGTGAACTGATATTATAGATAGTAATTGTATTGGTTTTATTGTTATTCTTGATTTAGTGATTAAATGAAGATATAAAAGAAATTACAGATCAATTATTATAGTAATGACATTGAGGTTAAAACTCATTGACTCCTGAATCATGAGAAGTCATCATTACATGACCAACTTTTTTTTACTTTCATTAAATTATAAATATTTTTCTCACATAATTTTGACTAAATTCATCACAAATAATAAATGATATGGTCTAGAATCTAATTTTATGTATGGAACTAATCCTTCAGTTAAATAGATTCAAAATACATGCCTTTACATGCCTTTTGGCCTCATTTTGACAAGGTAATGTAATTAGTAAGGATATCTTTAGAATGTTCACAAGTGGACACTCTCACTAGCCTCAAAATATGGACTTATGATAACAGAGATTAATATGCAAATCCTTTATTGCTGGCTCTTAAAGTTTCCTTATAGAATTAACATTACCATGAACTTCGGGCCCCAAATGCATTTTTTAATAATATACCTATAAGTGTGCATTATAAGCATGAGTGACATTGCTGCAACAATATTGCATATTTGAATTTTAATGATTCAGGCATTCCAGGTTATAATAATAACAATCATCATTATCTGACAACAACCGGACTTAAAACACACAACACTTGCCCTTATTGTCTTTTGCTGCATATAAGAAGAATTCATCTGAAACAAAGCTTATGATTAGCCAAATTGTATCATAGTATTCATATCTAAGCTTCACACCGGTTAACAAGAGCTATTATTGATGGAATGTTAGTAATGATGACACAGCTATTTAACTAGCTAAATGATTCAGTTCATGCTGATGACAAAGTTATGCATAATATGCTGTCAACATTTTGATCTTTTAATTTTTCCTTTTGTTTTGATATCTTTGAAAGAGATTCAGAAGTTCTCTTTGGACAGTTTCATCCTCATTAACCTATCAATAAATTCATTGTGTGATCACACCCATGAACGCACAAAACATTATAATATAAATTTAATATATAATTTACCTTATATTTATTATTCTGTTCAACATCTAAAATAATAAACAAAGTATATAATAATTGCAATAATTATTACACAAGATACTGTCAATTAATTTGTGACTAACCAACAAGTTGATATTCATCTTCATAGCTAGGACAGTCATAAACTCCATCTTGAAAATACTCGTTAAAAACATACAGAGTTGTCGCTGGGCAATTAAACATCTGACTGGTGTCTATCACCCTGTGCGTGGCACACTCCATTTTTGCACGATTTTGTGGCCGAGAATGAACTGAGGTAAACAGTAGAAGCAAAGCAGTAAAAACTAATACTTGCTGCATATTTAAGTTTCGCTCTTCCTTAGACTTGGTCCTTGTTATACTTCAGGTAATGGAAATTTCACCTCAATTTATAAGGAACTTCACCTACAAAGCATTGCTTTGATATTTTTGTAACTTCCATGATGTCCTACAGGGAACTATGCAGCTGGCAAGTTACTGGTTATGAAATGCAATTTACACACTCGTAATTATTAGACTAAAGATGATCAAAACTCTTTTCTTTTACACCTACTGTGTTCACATAGATAATTTCCAGTATTCCGAAAATAAGATTAATATAATTATAAACTAACTATAGTAAATAACTCAAATTTTATAACATATGATAGACAAACAGCAGTTTAGATGAATTAATTGGTACCTTCATTTCAAAGGACCATCGGTTATAGTAGTTTCCACTGATTTCCAAGAAGAACACCTTTGAAGATTACAGGCTAGTGCTACATGTTATTGAAAAATATATAGCTAGTTCTCCTGGCAATATTATTGCCACATTTGTCAATTTCGGATACCTAACTTATAACTTGATTATTGTGACAGCAAATTTTCTCATAAACAGCCAATATTATGTTAATTAAAACCTAACCTATTGTTTCGACTTGCCAAAGTCCACTGTAGGGGTCAACAAGTCAAAACATCGGGTTAAATATTAATTAACATAATATTGACGGTTAGAAAGAGAAAATATTGTATTATTATAATTAGTTCAGCTGAGAATGACTGAATCAACTTAATTATTGTTAAGCTTGTTAGCTCACCCATCTACACCTCTTATCTGGCTACTTACCAATAACCTACACCTACATTTCCAGTGCACTTCTATTCACTTCACACTTACTGGTTCTATTTATATAATACATACATGAGTCAGAGTGTGATAAGGTGGAATGTTTCGTGACAGGCTAATGTATTTCAAGGAGCCAGAGGTAAGTGAAAATATAGCCTAAGAGTAAAATATCTTGCTATACCATTGACTAAATGTAAAAAGTGATTTATTCTATTCTAGACATTTTCACTCAAACAATACCAGTAGTTAATAGCTAAGAGCTTTCTTTCTTAAAGCTATCTCCCTCTTGGGAAGCCAACCCAACCAGGTCAGAGCAGCTGGTAAAATAACAGCTGGGGGTGTGGGGAGCCCCTATAAACTAACACTAGCTTTACAGTCAATGTACAAATCCTAGTAATGAGCTTGCCAACACAGCCTGTAACAACACCTACATACCTGTGATATCCTGAGGATAACATATATATAATAGCGCATTTTCTATAATAGCATATTTTCTCATTCTAATGGCCAATATAATGTTAATTAAAACTTAACCCTACGGTTTTAACTGGGTTTTTACAGCTACTTTCCTCTAGTGAAGCCAACTCAACCAGGTAAGTGAGTATGATATTAGCTGGGGGTATGTGTACATCACAATTATCAAGTTCTGACCCTTCATAAAAACTAGATAGAAACTTTCTCACCTAAAGGGGTCTGGAAAAAAGCTAAGGAAAAATGTGAAAAAGCCTTTTCAATCCACAAATTATGGCTCCACTTAGGAGGGGGAGGTGTTTCCGGTCGACCAAAAAGGAGTTCTGACGGCACATAATTGGTGGTCTGTTGAGTATGAGACTGCAGCAAGTGGTATTACTCAACAGTATATAGGAACAATGTGAGACTCTTGAAGTCGAGGGTTGTTGTAGCTCAGTGGTTACAGCACCTGTGGCTAAAACTGGTGACCCTGGGTTCGAATCCCCGGCGACAACTAAGATTTGTTCACATTTTTCCTTAGCTATTTTCAAGACCCCTTTAAGTGAGAAAGTTTCACAATCTAATTTAATTAATAAAAGTAAAAAAGTTGGTTGTGTAATGATGACTTTTCGTAATGAAGGAGTCAATGAGTTTTAACCTCAAAGTCATTACTATAATAATTAATCTGTAATTTTATTTTATCTTCATTTAATCACTAACTCAAGAATAACAACAAAATCAATACAGTTACTATCTAGTATCAGTTCACAAAGAAAAATATTTCTACTTGGAAAAAATCTAGTCAAATAGATCTACAATCATGGCTACATTCATATCTAAGAACATTGTATAAAGATAAAATAAGTATTATTCCTCCAAACTCTGTTGCAGCCTGGCCCTCAACAGTGTACCAAGAATATCTTGAAATTTTACTTCATTTGCATTCTGAAAAACAGAAGATTAACACATAAAAGTCATATATTTATTTTCACTTTGAAAGCTATTGTGAATGTGCGTGCTTACTTTCATTCCTGTTTTTTTTCTCTCATCTACACAAATAATACCCAATAATTAAATAATCAATTGCTTCTATGCAAAAACTATTGAAAATTAAAGTGTAATCCTCCAGTGCCATAAATTAATGTCTTAGTTAGCAAACACACCTCACAGCATTACTTTTTTCAATCCTTACCATTTAACGTGCTACACCCCACTTCGTCGTCTCCAAAACCACAGTCGTAAATATTGTTACAAACTTGGCTCATGCGGATGAAATCACATGTACGATCGCAATGATGTAGTCCAAGATCCTTGAAAAGCCATTGGTGATTCAGGCAAAATGTGTTTTTAAGAATGGATCTCAGTGTCAATCTTGTATTGCATTGTGTCTCCACTTGGTTAAGTGGTATACATTCAGCTGCAGCAACCAAAACTATCAGAGAAAGGACAGTAGTCAAGTACATGGCTACTAGAAGTAATTGTGTGGGGTCAAATGAAATAGTCTGATGTCCTTCCATTATTATACTGGGAGGTTTAGAACTCATTATTCTGGAATAGAGTCGCTGGAATAGACTGAAGTAAATAATAGTCACCTTAAAAGAAAATTTCTTCCAATTGTTATTAATTGGAAGGAAAGACTATTTTCAGTATTCTCATACGGCAGTTAATATCAGTATTCATTGGAACTAAAAATACATTACATTGTCATTGAAAATACTCTCCTATTTTGTATAATAACTTGCAAATTAGCATTGACATTGAACTGGAAAGCTGGTAACTATAATATAGTCCAATTATTAATAGTATGATTATATTATTTGCATAGTCAATATTGGCTGCTGACCAATAGTAAAATTTCTGAATTTAACATATGACTTACTTTTCTTGGTAATAAGTATGAAGTTGAAAACATTGTATTAGGATATTTAACTTTTTATTTAAAAATTATACACCATGTGAATTTTTTCCAACTGTTAGACATAGATTAGTTCATTATTACAAATGCTACTTTTTAAGTTCTTTGCCGCAGCATTTTGATTTTGAATTCTGTTGTTTTGTAGCATAATTTTAATCATCAATGACTATTGTCAAGGAAAGGTTACATTTCATAATTGAATATTAAATAATACTGAGTATACTAAAAGAATTGCAGAATGCAGTTAGTCTATACAATGGTGAATGTTTTGTACAATTGTATAGGCACTATCTAGTTGTTGCTGTGGGTTGGGGAGGGAAGGGGAAAGGGTGGGGTTTGGCTTGTGTGCATTAATAATAGCAGACTTTTTAACGTGTAGAAAGCTATACTATTACAATTCTCACAGTGATAGATAATTTACCTCAGTTCACTTGTCATCTAGTCATGCAAAAATGGAGTGTGTCATACACAAAGTGATAAACTCCAGCCCTGCCAAAAAAAATTATTTTTTGGGACACCTCTTCATGTTTTAAACCAATATGTTGGAGACTAATTTGTGGACTGTACTAGTTATGAAGATGAATATCAACTTGCTGGTAAGTCACACATTAATCAGCAATTACCTGTGACAAGGTAAGATATATAATATTATATATAGAATGCTGTGTGTGTTTGTAGGTGTATTTGCACAGTGGATGAGAATGGAACTGTCCAAATAGAACATCTGAATCTCTTTCAAAGATACCTAAAGAAAGGGAAAAATTGAAAGATTACTTAATGATCACAGCATTAAGAATTAGCAGTAAATGTTTATGTTCTTGTAAAAAATGAGAGAGAAATTAACTTTTTTATAACAAAAGATTATATGAACTGATTATTCTGATTTTCCCTTTATTATTTTCGTAAATACCAATATTATTCTAGATTTCTTCCGCTATGCTATTTCATGTCTATTATTCCAGAAAAAATGTTAGCATAATTGGGCAGGGCCTAGTCTCTACTTGGTTTAGTTGTATAGATTCAGTCGCAGCTACCAAAACTGTCAGAGAAAGGACAGTAGTTAAGTACATGGCTACTAGAAGTAATTATGGGGAATAAAATAAAATACTCTGATGTCCTTCTATTTCATACTGGGAAATGTAGAACTCATTAACTTCGGAATAGAGTAGCTGGAATCAGTTCACTTCAGCTTTCTTTGGAATAAAAATACATTAAAGCAATCATTGAAATTACTCTCTTCTGATAGTAACTTGCAAATTAGCATTGATTAGTGAACTTGAAAATTCATGATCATATAATTGTAACAAAGCAATAATATTGGTATACAAAATTATGTTAACATAACCGATTCCTTCAATATTAACTGCATACCATTAGCTTAAATTTTTTAACTTTAATGTCAAGCTTACTCTTAATAGAACTTATAATAATCCATTTTAATGTAGTTTTAAGGAACACTTTGACCAACTTGTACTAGTTGAAGTCTCTGCTGAACAAAATAACCAATCTGTATGAAATAGTAAACATTGGATGAGAATTATGTAACATAGGATTTCTATTTTCCAAACCATTTTACACAAATTAGTTCTGTATTAGGTCACTTCAAACTGCTTTGCCACTGCCTGTGTTTATGTATTGTAAATTCTTTTGTTGTGTAATATCATTTTTAATAACTCACTGTCTAATACAAGTTACAATTTATTTAAAAGGAATATATATATTAAATACTGATTATAATAAATATAAAATAGAAAATAGGTCTCCTTCCTTTCAATTTCATTTTCCAGAAGGAAAACCATAAATACTCAAAACATGAATATTATATTACCATCACACAAATACAGTATTTGGGCTCACTATTCTAACATCCCAGTTTGCCATCTCCCAGTCTGGTTCTTTTGAAGTCCAACGTATTATAGTCCAAATAAGTAATCTCTAGAGTGCAGCATTAATTGAGAAACATTTATTAATTTCTCTGCAGTATTTTTTATAGGATAAGTTGCACCAATTGATAAATAATTCTGAATATGTGCCTGCTCTTGTGGCATGAGCTGAGATATGTTGACCTTCACCTCCTGGATAAGGACTGAAGTGAGCAGTATGGTAATTTGTCGGAATAACACTTTAGACTACTGGGCTCTATCTAGATACTTTAGTCTGGGTGGGTTGGGTGGGTTGATTTTTGCCCTCTAAGTGTATTAAGTTTCAAGGCAAAATATTATATTGTTTTGAATTAGAAGGAGTAACAGGCATGAAATTATTTAGTGCCAACTGCTGTCATTTTGGTTCATCCTAGAAAATAGGTTGATATATAATTGTATAGAATGTTGTCATTTTGGTCCATCCTAAATGCATAATGCATACAAAATGAAATAGTAGGAGGGAAAGCTAGTAAGTTTTGGAGAAAAGCTTCTCTTCTCCCCCCCCCCCCCCCCCCTTTCACCTCATAATATTATAGGACCTGGACAATGCATAAGTGTGTGGTGCGCAGCTGGTATATGTAGATTCATTAGTATTTCATCTTGAAAACTGAAGGTACTCATAATGTAATTACTATAATACTATTAATTGAATAAGTCTAAACTTAATGAGTTATAACAAAAAAACATTAGTCTAGTTCTGCTGATTTCTTACTCAACATTTAATAATACTTTTAGTTATCTAGCTAAATAAAAAATTTGCATTATTTAATTACAAAAAAAAGGCAGCAACTGTGTTTGGACTCCAATTCTTGTGCATGATTACAGTATATTCCATTTTTCTGCAAACAACAACTAAAGTAAACTCAATAAAATAGAAATTTAAGGAACCCAGCTGTGTTCAGGAAAATGTTAAATTGAAAGTATCTAAAATCAATTGTAGTAGATAGTAGAGTAGTGAGTAGTTGAGTAACAGTTAATAAATGACTATAGAATTACAATAATAATTGTGTATGAATAACATAGTACAGAATACTATTTTGTAATAAAGACCGCACTTCCAGTGAATAAAATTTCGTGAAGAAGTTAAATCATAAAGTAAGCATAGATTAATCACGCAGATGGTCATCTAACATTTTGATGTCTAATTAATTTTTCCAAAAAAAAAAATACACATTAGAAAGCAAATATCAGTATACATTTAATTATGCAGTTAATATTTAATTCCCAAAATAGACAAGTTAGATTTAAAAAAAATTATTTTTGAAGTGGTGGAACTTTATTTTTTCCATATTTTTTTTCTCTTTATGTTATAGATAGCTGAGTAATAGGAAGATTGGTTGTTTTGCAATTTTTATTTCTGAATTGTATTTATTTGTATGACACTAGGAATTCTTTGGTGAAGTGACTATTGTAATTATATAATATTTCAGACAAACTATAATGTATATATTAACCATTTTTCTGTTGGTTTCAAAGTACTATATTGTAATACTAGATTAATTAATTTTCATTCTCTTCCTTCCTAATTACTTCCAGTGTGGATTAATCATTTTCATATTTGCATAATCTATCTTCAGTTTTGATAATTTTAGCAATTGAGCTGGCTATAAGAACTGAAGAGTCATTCGAAGTCACTGAACTGAATTCCAGCCTTTCTATCTAATTTGGCGGTGTTATTGGCTTCATCATTTTGGAGGACATGAAGTTTAGAGCTTCGAGCATTTTTTGTCTTTGTTTGGCGCTGGTCGTTGTTTCGGGGGTGCCTTACCCCAATCTGGCAGAATCGAGTTCTACGTGGATAATCCAATGCCGTGACAGTACCGACAAGCTTAGTCCGCCGCAATTTTGTGATGGACAGTACAATTGCAGAGGAAAAGAGGATGAAGACGGATGTACATGTAAGTATATTATTCTCTTCATTGAGAGCTATTATTCCGTCTTTTCTTTTAGACAGGGGAAGGTCCAAAGATAACAGAGCAGATATGGTGAGTTAAAAAAAATATTATTTATGTTGCCGTTTAAATGAAACTATAATATTGTTGTAGGTGGCACTTCAAATGATTCAAAGAATGTTGAACGATGCAGAAAATTGACAAGACTATTGACAATGATTTAGACTATTTTGAAACTATTTTCACTTTGTATATATTTAGAACAAATCAGTCATACTTTGTTTAGTAACAGAATGTAATAATAGCATTAATACTTATAAAAAAAAAACTTGGATATAAAGTCACTTTAATTATATCTAATTTGGCTGCTGGCAATAATTAATAAACACCACCATACCTAGTACATATAGTTGGATGGAGTTAAGTGTCCAGCCTGTCGGTAGTGAGCATCAAACTAGCTAATTGAAGATCAAACAACCTCCCAAAAAATGCATGTTATTAGCTAGATTATAGCATTTCTTTTTTCTTTGTCAGGCACCCAAAGTGCCTATAATATTCAATACTTTTACTGGGCTAGAAGATCTCGACATCAATGGGGATATGAGAAGTAAACATATATTCATTAGCTTCATCATTAATGTTGAAATTATGTCCACACTGAATAAAATGTAACTTTCAATTTTGAATTATTCAAAAAGGCTATTTAATTATTGTCACTACCAATAAGATATCAAAGGCTAAAATTGAGTAAAATTATATGCATTAAGCATAACACTATCTATTAGGCCAATTAGTTGATCCTACGTATAAGTGTAATGCATCAGTTGTTGTTTGTATGCAAACATTTGCTACACTTCCCCTTTCTTCAGTTTCAATTCTGGTCTAATGAAGACTTTCCTTCACTGTAGTTACAAAAAAATCAGCATAATATACAACGACAGATTCCTTCATGTCTAAACTAAAATCATAGCTCCATTTTAGAAAATTTTGTTGGGTTGTGGGAGAGGGGGGAGGGGGGGGGTTGGTCAAGGTGGGGAAGAGGAGAGGTGAGCTTAGGCAAGTCACCAACCTTTATAATTATACAAAATTATGATTTTTTTTGCACCTTTAGCACAAAATTATTATTAGTGAATGTTCCTATTGAGGATGGGTAGGTGTGGGGGTGGGGATGGGATGGGGGGAGAAAGTTTCTTCCCCTCTGTTCTCCACTAGGTTGAATCCTAATAATTGACATGAATTATATTTTGAGTGTTATGTGACTTAAATATTATCTGTCTGGACACTACCCTCTAATACCACCACAAAGAGTTTATATCAATTAAATATTGAACATACTGCATTCATTTTGTTGTTCATTGATCGTAGTAGGTGTTTGTTTTTGAAATGTTTTAACTCATTAATTAGAGCTGCATAGAGGATGAAAATGCAGCTGCTATTTCCCTTATTTATTGCCTTGGCTCTAAGAGATACACATGCAAACAGCAATATGGAATAATAAACATAGGACATGAATTTTGTAACCATAATGATAAGGAAAACACAACCCTTCAGTATTTGTTCTCAGTTACTTTATAGGTAGAATATCATACAGCCAGATTCCAGCTTGATATCCATTTTTTTGTTTTGGGTGAGCTTTACCAGTATAATGCAATATTGCACCAATACAGTGCAGTAATGTAATGCCATAAGGGCTACTCACTGGAGGTAAGGCTTAAACTTACATCATTGTCATAGAGAGTAGAAATAATGAATGTGTATAGACTTATTAATTATGTTGCTTGGATGTGTTTTAGCTAGAAACTATTTAAATAATGCCATTCTTTGTCATCCTGATTTTTGTTCAGTTAATTTCTTGTATTAAAACGTGTGTGACTTATAATCCCCTAACATACATATTATATTGCACAGAGCAGCAGTTCTCAAAGATCCTGGTGGTAGCATACTAGAGTCACACCCTGTGGGCCCATCACCTTCCAGAACCTGAGGTTGAGGCCCATGCATGCAGCTAATTACTAATACAACATTATTTACAACAGTTTCATTTTCCTCCATCAAAGAAGTACAATAAATGGGTTACTTCACCTAATGGTGAGTAAAGGAACCTACAAATTGATTTCTGTATCTGGCCTTGTACACTGTGCCAAGTTCTCCTAAAATATAATGTTACTCTCTCAACCATATACACACAAAAATAAACAAAACATGTAACATCTAGCTATTATGGAATGGTGTGAACCACCTTCAAGGTTTTAATATTTCATTACTTTGATGACAAAGGTTCCTATAGGTAATATCATACAGCCAGATTCCAGCTTGATATCTAATTTTTTTTGTTTTGGGTGAGCTGTACCAGTATAATGGTAAAGCTGTGAAAGTGCTAAAAGGTAAGTAAGAAATTAATAAGTATTAAATGTATTGTTATAATATTCATATATAGTTTATATAAACATAATATATGTGCCACTTCAACATGATGGATAAACTGAAGTGGAATCGATAATTGTTTGGTGGCTAACTTACTGAAATCACAATCATAAATCATACCATAATAATTTGCTATTGTTGTGCATCATACCTTCTATATTCACCAGCTATTTCTGGTACTAGTCAGGCTGGTTAATGTGAGCGATGCTCTGACTCTACCAATCAGTCAGACTTATCCTCACTTATCTCGTAATGCCTGTACCGAGTGTGCACCTGAGTAACTGCAGCAAAAACCCTCCCAAGGTAGTCACCATCAACTCAGAGAAAAAAATAGTCTTTTCAAAACTTGACTTATACAGAACACTGAATAAAATGAGAAAAGTGAATGGTTAAAACTAGTAGGGGAGTAGTAGCATGACATCATGACAACGACTTGAGTAGCTTAAGAATGAACATGACAAAATGACACAATTCAGTTGAGTGGCCTAAAGATGAACATAATGTCTCAAACAAATAACAATGTCCACGTCCAGATTGCTGGCACTAAAAACTAATTATTTGAGACTGCGTCTGGACCATCCTGGGGGGGCAGGGAGCAGAGAAGTGGTATTACTTTCCTTGCAGTTCGCACATAGGTATTCTTCCCAGTTGATAATTCAACAACTCTCACAACTCCATCATTTCCAGGAAAGGTGTTCGAAACTCTTGCCAGTGGCCAGGCTCTCGGACGAGCTTCAGGTAAGTCTTTACATAACACTATGTCACCAATTTGCAGATTCTTCTGTGGTTGCAGCCACTTATTGTATCTGTTGAGGCTTTGTAGATATTCCCCAGACCATCTTTCCCATAGCTCATCGACATAATGCTGCATCAAATTCCAGCGACGAATAGATGACGTGCTGCCAGTACTGATGTTCATTGGAGGAAGACAGGTCAGTGGTCTTCCTACTAGAAAGTGCCCTGGTGTAAGAATCTCCATGCCATCATCTGGAAGCGTTTCAATAGGCAAAAGTGGTCTACTGTTCAATATTGCTTCTGTCTGTGCCAGCACAGTTGCAAGTTCCTCAAAGGTGAGTGCAATAGTTCCTAAGGTCTTCTTCAACAGATTCTTCATGGATTTAACCCCAGTTTCCCATATACCACCAAAGTTAGGAGACCGACTAGGGATCCTGGACCATCTTATCTTCTGGGCGGCCAGAGCATCTGCAATCTCTGACTGGTTATCCTGAAGTAGTTTGTAAGCCACTTGAATTTCTTTCTCAGCCCCAACAAAGTTTGTGCCATTGTCAGAAAACACCTGATGTGGTAGGCCACGACGAGCAATGAATCTCTTGAAGGCAGCCAGGAAAGCATCTGTGCTCAGGTCACTCACAGCCTCTAAGTGTATGGCACGTGTGGACATACAAACAAAAACAGCGACAAATGCTTTAACTAATACTGGCTTACGAATCCGACCGAGCTTGACTTGCACAGGTCCTGCAAAATCGATCCCAACATTGCTGAATGGAGGAGATGGAGTTACTCTCGAGGAAGGTAATTGCCCCATCATCTGCTTGGCTGCCTGGGCCTCCACCTTTTTGCAGGTAACGCAGGCTCGAGTCACATTCCGAACAACACGTCTTGCACTTGTGATATGAAACTCAGCAGCAACCATTGCAATCAGGAGGGTGGGGCCTGCATGCTGATGCCGTTGGTGAAGATAGTCAACAATCAATCGACCAAAGTGTGATGGCCCATAAACAATGGGAGGATGCTTGATACTTTCTGCCCATTTAGAGTTGCTGAGGCGTCCTCCAACCTTGAGGATTCCCAACTTGTCCAGCACTGGATTGAGGTGCCGAAGAGAGCTATGGTTATGAAGTTGACAACCCTTCTTGAGCAGGTCCATCTCTTTGCTGAAGTGTCTCTGCTGGTGTAGGCTCAGAATTCTCAACTCAGCTTCCACTAGTTCATCTACAGTAAGATAAGACGGAGTCAAAACTTTCATTATTTTCTTACTTATCTTGTAAAAGAAACGAAGTATCCAGGCAGTGACACGAAGTAGTCGGCAAAATGAGTTGTACCTCTGGTCCAAGTCGAACTTAGGTAAGTTGATCAACACTATATGCTTCCTTAATCCTGGCAAGTCTGCTGGAGGTACCGTCACCTTCTCTTCCGGCCACAGATGAGGAGGGAGTAACAGCCATGGAGGTCCTGACCACCAGAGACTGGAATCAAGAAGACGAGAGGGAAGAACACCTCGAGATGCCAAATCTGCAGGGTAGTCTTTGGACCTCACATGTCTCCAGCGGCTGGGGGGAAGTATCTCAACAGTTTGTGCTACCCGATTAGCCACAAATGTCTGCAACTTGTGTGGAGGTACCCGCAACCATCTCAGAACTATGGTTGAATCTGTCCATGCAAATGCTTGGTTGAGATCTAAATGAAGAGTTGAGCAGACATACAAGAGTGTCTTCGACAGGAGATGAACTCCGCAGAGCTCTAACTTGGGAATTGTCACTGGTTTCAATGGTGCCACCTTTGACTTGGCAAAGATGAGTGTTGAAGAAGTGGTCGCATCAGCCTATAAAACTCGAAGGTAAATGCAACACGCATAAGCAGTTTCAGATGCATCTGAGAAGCCATGTACTTCCACATGCTTGATTTCTCTACCATGACTATACATACAACGACTTATAGGATGTTGATTCAAACTGGGTAGATCATCACGCCACTCCTGCCATTCCTGAGAAAGATCTTCTGGTAGAGGATCATCCCATCCCAGTTGACACTGCCAAAGCTTCTGTAAAAATAGCTTAGCGAGCACAATGGTAGGTGTGTAGAACCCCATTAGATCATAGAGTTGTCCTAACTCTGAAGAGACCACTCGTTTAGTGATGTCACCAGTAGCTGAAGATGTAATTGGTATTGCAACATAGAAGGTGTCCTGGGTAGTATCCCAGTGTATTCCCAAGGCTTTGTGGTTGTTGTTTGGTAGTACTTGCACTGTTTCTTGTTCTCTGAGGTCCACCGGAACTGACGCCAGCACATTGGATGAGTTACTGCGCCATTTTCTAAGAGTGAAATGAGCTTGACTAAGCAGCATATTGAGCTCCTCCCTCAGAGCGATTGCCTCATCCTCAGTATCTGCTCCTGAAAGACAATCATCAACATAGAAATCTTGCATGACTATACGAGATGCTCGAGGATACTCTTGTTGATAATCCTGGTAAACCTGACGCAGGACCTGAGTGGCCAAAAATGGGGAACAGTTCACTCCAAATGTCACTCGACACATTCGTGCTTCCTGTAGTTCTCCTCCAGGTACTGGACGCCACACAAATCGATGTAGATCTCGATCGTCCTCAGCAAGACTCACCTCCCGGAACATTTTTGAAATGTCTCCGGAGAGCGCCACTCTGTGTCTTCGGAATCGTAGAAGGACATCAGTGATGAGTGGGTAATAGCATGGTCCTTGCAGCAAAACATCATTCAGGGATCTTCCATTGCTTGTAGATGCTGAGGCATCACATACCACCCGTAGCTTGGTGGTTGTAGAACTGGTCTTATGAACACCATGCATAGGCATATAAAAACAAATGTTTTCTGGCTTACACAAGTCCTGCCTTGGGACTGGCTCTGCATGTTCCAGGCTGAAGTATTCCAGAATTCCTTGCTGATAAGCATCCCAGATGCCTTTGCGCTGCAGAGACTTCTCATTGCTGAGGTAGCGTTTGACAGCCAATTCTCGTGAACAGCCAAGAGTAGTGTCCCCATCGATCTTTGGCAGACTGACTTGATAGCGACCATTAGGGAGTCTTGTGTGAGTTTGAACAAAGTGGGTAACAGCTCTCTCCTCCTCAGGTGAGAGCTCGGAAACTGAAGGCAGCTCTTCCATCTCCCAGAATCGGCTGATGTCATGTTCTACATTAACAGAGGCAATGTGTAAAGATTGTATAGTTTGAGTCTTACTTTTGGATGGGAGAGAGCCTTCCACTGTCCAGCCATACACAGTCTGATACGCAGCCAAAGTATCATCATTTGTGGTCACTCTCCCATTGAGGTAGATCCAGGGTCGTACTCCAATTCCCAGTAGCATGTCTACATGGCCACCCTTGTCAAAATTAGGATCAGCAAGTGGCAACTTGTTAAATGCTGGGTTATTTCTGACAGCACTAGCATCAATGGGTGGTGTCTCGGGAATAATGGAATCAAGCAATGATACTGTTAGAGGAAGAACTTTGTCAGGATCATCTGGAGATATCAGACGCAATGTGGCAGTATGTGTACTGTTTGCAAGAACAGCTCCTGTCAAACCCGAAAACCGTGCGAGTTGCCTGGCTTTTGTGAGCTTCAACTGATTGGCAAGACGATGCGTAGCAAGAGACACATGAGATCCTCCATCTATAAAGGCTCGGGCTTTCACAGTGCCGTGAGGTCCTTCCACTATCACCTGACAGGTGGGTGATATAGCAATATCTTCTGTCTTCAACGTACGACTAATATTGACTTGAGCTGGCACAACTTCTGGAGTTTCCTTCATTGATGTTGTAGTATTGACCATTGGCCGCTTGTTCCTGTGGAGCAGCGTGTGATGCCGTGCTCCACACTGTCTACAAGAGTACTTTGAGGAGCATTCAAAGCCTCTATGCCCGACTGTAAGGCAGTTAAGACACAACTGATGATTCTTGGCGAATTTATCTCGGTCTTCTACTGACAGTTTATTGAAAGAATCACACTGATGCAAAGAATGATCTTGCTGGCAGTGCACACATGACCTGCGTGTATGACTGAGCAAGATTGGTTTGGCCTTCTTTGACGACAGGATGGAAGTAGAGGGCTGAGTACCTCCAGATGTTTTATTCATACTCTTGGTGGGTGTGGCACTATCAATGAGTTGCAGTTGATCCTTAAAAAATCTTTCCACATCTTGTAAGGTTGGTGTTTTAGACTTGAGATGATGCAGTTCAGTTTTCCATTCCTTGAACAATTCATCACTAAAGCTCAGTTCCAATCCCGCAATAAGAAATGCGTCAAGAGATGAATGCTCATACTTTTGGAGTGACTTTATATTAGACATAATATCAGTTCTGGCCTCCTTGAGGGACTTCTGGGTTCTTCCAATTGAGGTACGATTGAAATATTTCTTGACTCTGGTACGATATATTGCTCTAGGTTGATCATATTCATCCTTGAGAGCTTTAACCATCTCTTTGTAATCTCTTCGTTCAAAGGGTGTAGCTATGATGGCCTTAGCCTCTTTTGACTTGACAGCTGATTACAAGTAAATAGCCTTCTCTGAGTCTATAAGCTTAGTGTCATGACAGAGTGCTGCTGAGAAGTCTTGCCAGAAACGTTCCCAATCCAGCATTTCTCCACTGAACTGAGGCATCTCTATGCTTGGCATCTTGAGTCAAGATGATCTATCATGTGAGGCTGAGCAAACACTTGAACTTCCTTCACTTATTTTCTCTGGACCCCTGGAAGACACTAGATCAACTGCACCTTCTAGTGCCAGTATTCTTGCTCTCAAAATAGACCTCTTATTTTTTAGCTCAGCCAGCTTCTTAGCTCCAGGTGTTGAAAGTACCTTCAAGATTTCTTCTATGGTACGCAGTGCACTGTTTCTTCAAGAAGGTAAGGTTGTCCAACTGCTCTTGAAGATTGGCTTGAAATTCTGCTTCTCCTTCGAGTTCAGTAGCACGAACATCTTCTTGCTCCTCAGGTATTATTCCCAAGAGAATCTCAGTTTGCTGTCTGTAAGCTTCTTCTACTCGAAGCAACTCATCTATCTTCACTTGTAATTGACGAACAACAAGTGTCTGTGGTGTGGCCTTCATCCATCCTTCTCTACTATGGGTGTAATTCGAGTAAGCGCTCCTTTAGCATGGCCTCGTGTCCTTCTGACATCAGTAACTGTTGTAGCCATAGTCTCTAAGTCCCCAATTCAAAATACTGAAAGTGAGAGTTCTTGAAGTTTACGTAGTTACACTATCCGGAGGGTTATCCGGCTCGAAGGACCAATAGTCAGGCTGGTTAATGTGAGCGATGCTCTGACTCTACCAATCAGTCAGACTTATCCTCACTTATCCCGTAATGCCTGTACCGAGTGTGCACCTGAGTAACTGCAGCAAAAACCCTCCCAAGGTAGTCACCATCAACTCAGAGAAAAAAATAGTCTTTTCAAAACTTGACTTATACAGAACACTGAATAAAATGAGAAAAGTGAATGGTTAAAACTAGTAGGGGAGTAGTAGCATGACATCATGACAACGACTTGAGTAGCTTAAGAATGAACATGACAAAATGACACAATTCAGTTGAGTGGCCTAAAGATGAACATAATGTCTCAAACAAATAACAATGTCCACGTCCAGATTGCTGGTACTAAAAACTAATTATTTGAGACTGCGTCTGGACCAGGTACCATTGAAGTTAGAATGGTTGTTGAAGAAATCATGCACATGGCTCATATTTCACACCCTAGCATTCTGAGCATGATTGGTGTAAGCGTGAATAAATCATTTCTCCCCGTGCATCATCATGCCATTCATGTGGAATGGAATTCTTGATCACTACTTGAAAATAGATGAAAACCTAGAGAAAGGTATAATAACTTAACATATATAGCTATAATTATATATTATATATATAATATATATATAATATATTATATATACATATTGATAAGTTTGCTCTTATCGTTTGTTGATGTTAAATACACTCTAAAAAATAATTATTCCTTGCATTAAAGTATTATGGCTATGTACTATAACTATGAAAAATGACAGTAAACTTACTCATCTTCTCCAATCATTTTGCTGTCAATTTTGTACAATACACAGCAATTATAATGATTATTCGTCTATAAAATTCCTGCAATATTATTTCATATACTATTATTTGTTTGTCATATTATTATTGTAATTCTATCCAAGATTTTGATGGCTTTAGTTGATATTATACAGGTTAGAATTTATTAGTGTAAGAAACTAGGATAGATTATACCACGCTGGAAAATATAAAGCAATATGTATTTAGTATATGTAGCTGTACAAGAATGCATAATCACATGATTTTAGAATACAATCAATAAAAACTCTCAGGAATAGCAATAAAAACTCTCAGGAATAGCAATAAAATAAAAACATTAAAACCTACTGACTCTACTGTACATAGTATACTGTCTTTAAGTTATAAAAATTACAATTAATTAGTTATACATTTCATTCACTTCGTCTCCTTCACTATTGTACTAGTATGTCGGACTCAGAGAAATCAGATGCTGCAAGTAGGCGCTGTGCGGCACCTTTTCTCTCTGCAGTCAGTATTAGGTGGCAATTTGGCACAGTGTACACCTTTCTGGTCTGCTGACCCCAGAGGTTTGGTTCGCTCAGTTAGAGGCACAATTTGCTACCAGAGGAATAACGGTCCAGAAGACTAAGTTCGATTATGTCGTCAGTTCTCTTGGACCTGAAATCGCTGTGGAAATACGAGACCTGTTACTGAATCCTCCTATCGTTGCACTATATGACAGGCTTAAGGTATAGCTGGTTAAGAGGACTGCGGTTACTAAGCAACAAAAATTACAACAGTTAATTAGCGGCGAATAGTTAGGAGACCGGAAGCCCACTCAACTTTTGCGTAGGGTGCAGCAACTCCTTGGCCAGCAGCGGGGCTTCACCTCCATTAGTGCAAATTATTGCATTCAGATAGCTGAGTGTTAATGAATTGGGAGAACTGTTATCTAGAGCTACTAATTAATCAGCAACATGAGATAACTAACTAAAAGCAAACAATCTATATACACAACCTTCGCAAAAATCTAACATGGATTAGTTTCTATATCCTTCACTGCACCAGCTTTCAAAACTTCCCACGATGTTGGAGCAATACTGGCCATTACCTATGCAGCTGTTCTCGTCTTCTTGACATTCATTGATATCTGCAGTATGATATGTGTCACAGATTAAGTACAGTATTACTATAGTAGTAAATAATATGATGTATAAAGAAGAATCAATTGGCATTAGCTTCAACAACTCAAAATACCGAGTGATACTTTAATATACATTATTAAATTATTATAATTATGAGGTAAAAAACCCTAGGAAATGTTATTATCTGAATCAATATCTACAGTCTATATAACTACCAGTTTCAAATAAATTACGGTCCATAATAAATATATCTATTACACATTACTGATAAGCTACTATAAATAATTACTCAATTATTTCTTGAATTGATTTTATAGCAAATAAATAGTATATGTTCGTGTTATGGGTTTATATAATTAATTCTCAACTATCAGCATGTTAAAAATCAGAACGTAGCATATTTTAAATCTTAAAGTATGGTGAATTAATTATTTTTTCTAATAATAATAATTTTGCTATTTTGTATTAAAGATACTACTACAAGAAGTAAGAATTACTGCTCTCTAATATATATATATATATAATCCTTACCAATGCAGGTATTATTATATTCCCAGAGTTTGAATCCAGCATGGCACTTGCAATCACACTTACCAGTGATGTTTGAAGAGACCAGATAAGAATTTTATCCACAGAATGAACTTGCTTTAGCCACACAGGTGCCTAAAGATCATTACAATACAACATGCTTAAATTCATAAACTGTAACATTTGAACCATTAATAGGAATAAAACTCCCTAGACAGTAATTCTGGAATTTTTTCAACCCAATTTTCATATAACTACTGGCTATAAATTACTCTATTATACAGACTTCTATTTTTTATGGCATTTAAATACCTAGCCCTAGCCGTAAGTTGTATATAAAATTATTTCCATAAAAAATATGTCATATAGTGAGATTTTTTTTGGTAAGCCTCCTCAGCCAAATTGAAACGTGAAATGCAAGCAGCAGTGTGTCTGAGACGCACTTGGAATGTAGCCAGATGTAGCACCGTCTGGTGACATAGCCAGGCTCGTATGCCTACATAATTATTTTATTATGTATGTCTAGTGTTACATGATAGCCTTGTAAGGTTCCAGAATTGTAAGGAATTAACTATTAGTACTTTTTGGCAATAGCCATTTCGCAGGTGCATGACTTTCCTTGAAGTGTGGCAGGTGATAGGCATCATTCTAAAGTCAATGGAATAACAAAGGTAAAATATCCGTCTGTTATTGTAGAAATAGATGAATGTGTGGAAGGACAACACAAATGTACCATGAAGGAAGTTTGCCGTAATACTAATCGAAGCTTTGATTGCACAACTGTGCCTGCTGGTAAAATGGATGCATTAATTATTAAAATATAAAAATAACACTTTATCTCAATAATATAATGATTAGCTTAAATGTGAAGGGTATAAAACTAATTCTGCTTATTCTAAATAATTAAATCCGATTTATTTCATATAATAGTTTATAGAATTGTTTTTTCTGATCACACAAAAAGATTATTACACTTAATGAATTTTGTTTCAGAGTCTTCCTTTAAAATTGTAGAGATAGCTTCGGGACTATTGGTTGGTGTGGTAGCTTTTATCTGCTTCATTGGTGTTATCATTCTCGTGGTATATATTCGAAGAAAAAACCGTAGCAAGTTGAAGTTTCCTTCGTTCTTAGTTAAAAGGCATACCTGTAAGTTATCATTTAACAATAATTATGCGTGCAAATAAAATTACAATTATCTAAATATGATTTTGACATGAACAATGTATAGAAATATTATGTACTGGATACCCCCTCTAACTACATTTTGAATATTTCCCCCCTGCATAACTCATTACTCTAGAATGGTAGCTGAGCTAGTTTATGATGCTTCTATGAATCAAGTTTGGTAGTCCTCTAATTACTACAATAGGTCAGTGCAAGAGAGAAACATTTTGTAAAGCTACAAAAAGATAGACACAGTAGTGATTTTATTGTTGCAACAATCATTATTCTCTTTATAAATAATAATAATTTTTGCAATTTAAATATGTAACTTGCATGCTTTGTTTTCATATGCATTTGAGCAAGTGTTGCTATAATAGCACACTATGAAATGAACATTATCTAACTTGCATATTGATCAACATTTATTGTGATGTAGACATTGGTGAGATTCACAGGCCCAGTTTTCATCAAACGGGTTCCATGATACAGCTCTTTAAACTATCAAAGGACCTGAAAATTCCGTTAAAAAGCCTGGAATTCGAAAACAAAATGATAGGCGAAGGTAAGATAGTTCTGCAAGTAATTGAAACCGTAGCAAAAGAATAAACAATATAATTATATAATAAAAGCTACTATTTCATTTTTTCGCAAGATATAATCAATATAATTTTGAAGGATGAGGGAATTGTGGAATAGTTAATATGCAGTATCTAGTAAAGGTAGCCATTGTTATTGTAGCTTGTAGTTCCAGAGTTTGCCACTCTACACATCTGGATAGGTTTGAATTTCTGCACGCATGCGTGAGAGGGTTATAGTGGTTGTCCTATCAGTTTGTCTGTTTATCTGTTTGTCTGTTAGTCTGTCACATTCTGACTTCGGAGGTTAGTGACAATTAACTGTTGATTTAGGTATGAACTTATTCAGAACGACGATTTAAGACCCTTCATTGTGCTACTCTTTTATTTTGTACTGATTTTGGAGACATCGGAAACTTTCAGCTTCCTGTAGGAACTAGCTTTTGTGGCTAACACTCCTATCACCATGTCATAATTACGTGAGCAAATAATTTCTTGCGGCCTACGGTAGTTTGCTTTATACTGCTGGAAAGTTAACAGAGTTGCTTTAAGTGGAGCTTTGTGTTGAAAATATTTCGTTAAGTGTCAATAGCCGGTTTAACTTCTTCTCATTATGAAGATAGTGTTTACATGTACCATTTTTATTGCTCAAGTAATATTGATGCCTGATTAGAATAGCCAATAAATTATTTTTATGGTCTGAGATTATTTTATAGTTAGCAAGTGTATGGTAGTTCTTAGGGTTTGCACCTTTGGTGCTTTATTTTAAATGAACTATTTATCAGTATCAGTAGTACTATTATCATTAAATTATTATTGTTGTTGTTGTTATTATTGTGGTTGTTATTATAGTCATAGTTGGTATTGTTATTATTATTATATTATTCCAATTATTATTGTTGTTATTACTATTATTGCTTTTATTATTGTTGTCATTATTTTATTATTATTTCTGTTATTGTTGTTGTTGCAGGAGAATTTGGTAAAGCAAAATACAATAAAGAAGTGGTGGCCGTCAAAATTCTTAAAGGTATGCATTCAGTTAAATAATATAGAATTTTATTAATAATTTTAATGTAATATTTATTTGACTTTTTCTTGAATAATATTTGTGAAACCTTAGATAAATTAGATATATCAAGTTAGACCTTGCATTTTGTTTATAATATTTTTTTCATCAATATTGTGTGTAAAAAATAATCAGTGTTTGTTTAAGAGTGCTTGAGAGCACTAGATTGTTATCCCTATAATGTTATTATTTCTAAAAGGAAGTAGCCACTGAATCATTTTATTTACATGTTATGCTTATAATACATACTAGTTACCAAATTTATTACTTACATAATATCACATAGGCATTTCAGGAACTTACAAGGTTAGAAATGCTGTGGAGGAAATCATGAAAATGAAGAAGTTTTCTCACCCTCACATCCTGTCTTTGGCAGGTGTGACCATAGATCACCATTTCTCTCCTTGCATTGTAATGCCCTTCATGTGGAATGGGAGTTTAAATAAATTCTTGCAAAAAGGAGAGAGTCGGAATACACTAATGTTTCCACCAGAAATTGATGTCTGATTCTGATGTGGTAAATATCTCGGCATGTATGTATTTTAAAGTGTTTGTATGTTTTTTTGTGTTACTTAAGAAAGACAGAGTAATTAAAAAAATTGAATTTACCGCAACCACAGCAATGAACAAGAATATACTATTATACAGCAGTGAAAAATCCTATTTTAGCATTAAAAATGGTTCAAGAGTTACATAATTTATTTCTCAGCCTTCTTTTACTCATTAGATGTATTCTCTCTCTTTCACAGGCTCTTTTAAATAATACAGAGTTAAGAATATTTGGTCGCGGGAATCGAATCCAGGACCGCTCGCTGGGTTTAAGAGTTATTTACATGTATTTGCACTAGAGAAGTTGACAACATAGACTGGTGATAAAAGCATAATCATTCTGATTGATTAAAATGAAGTACTCAGGATATTCAACTTCAATATTCCTTGTTGCTATGTCATCATTTGGTCTTACAACATTATAGCTCTAATTTTACATTACGCAATTCACAAATCAAATGGTGACACACCGTTGTTCAATACACTTTGTGAATATGATATTTTACTTTAGAAACTATGAGAATTATCTAAAGAAAAACATTTCCTTTAAGCACTTATCTTGATACAAAAACAATACTAAGTAAGGAGGCAATGAGATGTCCTTAATATTATTCCTAAAATAAGCTTTCATCAATACAGCAAAAGACAGACAAAGTATTACACAAATGCACTTTTGTATACTAAACTGATTTTTTTTTAATCAGGAAAGAACCACAAGTAAACTCCTGGAAATGTGTCTCCAAATCTGTCAGGGAATGGTTTACTTATGCAGTGAAAAGATTGTACATCGAGATCTAGCTGCAAGAAACTGCATGTAAGAATCAAAGTTAGTCTTCAGCATCGTGAAAAAATAATAGCAATAAATGAAATTATTATCAATGTTATTTACTGATAATTAGAATAAATCATTATATTGTTATTTTTAAACTACAATGGTACTGGTTAAAATATTGAAAGTAACATAAAAATATCACTTTCTTCAGTTAAAAAGATCTTCTAATATTGTTATCATTATTAAAAATAGACTTCAAAATATTTTATATTTATTCTGGAAAGCTGGTAGTGTTTAAAAATGGTATATCAGACATTAAGAACACAAATATATACTATTCATGTTGTAATAGTGTATGCTATTCGTTGTCTTTAGGATAGATAACTATCAGGTAATTAAAGTAGCTGATTTTGGACTGTCTTTAACCTTAGTGGAGAACACAGACTACTGCAGGATGGATGGTAGTGTCAGTGAGAAGCTTCCGGTTAAATGGATGGCTGTGGAAAGCTTAGTGGACAGAAAGTTTTCCGAAGCATCAGATGTTGTATGAATGCTTCATAGAAAATCATTATGACATACGATCAAGTTCTGAACTTTCATAAAAACTAGAACAAACTTATCTCAATCTAAAGGCTTTAAGGAGAGACAAAGATAAAATGTGTGGGGGTGTTGGTGTAGAAGATTGTTTTAGCTCAGTGTCTGGACACTAGCGGCTAAACCTAGGATCCTTGATTTAATTCATTTGCAAAAGACAACTGAAGATTTTTTAATTGTTGTAGCTCAGTGTCTGGATCACTGTATCATGGTGGCTAAGCCTAGGATCCTTGGTTTGATTCTTTGCAAAAGAAATCTAAGATTTCTTTTTACATTTACCTTTACATTGTTGTGGACCCTCTTTAATAGAGTTAAATGAATTCAAGTGGCACTATGATTAAAATATTATGTTCATTGTACTTTACCAGTATAGTTAGCATAATATATTTAGTAGACTGGATATGAAATTCAGTGCAGGGTTTGATTTAGCTTGGGCTAATATGCTATTTTGAGCTCATATATATATGTGAGAGGCTCTACAAAAACCAGGAATTTTGTCAAAAGTGTCAAAGTTAGAAAACAGTAAAAATACAGACTATGTTAAAAAAAATTCCTGAATTATTTTTCACTTATTATTAAGTACAGTTATTGTTCTATCATTTTGCCAAATTTCAAAGCTTAACGCTTTCCCCTGGTATAATCGCCACAAGGCGGTCGAGGTACCCATCGACACAAAAAGAAGTATAAAAAATGAACCGCTCACGCTATCGACGTGTTTTAAATACCAAAATAGAGCTTAAGCTTAGCCTTATTGTATATAATTTTTATTAACATGCAGGTATACAGTAACTAAGGAAACCGTGACATACTATTCCGTCGAATTTTATTAGACTACTCAGCAGAAGCATGGCTTCGTGGCTGAGTGCAGACGGTGTTGTTAGTTTGTTGTTCGACGCCGACTTTGGATTGCCAGAGAGCAGTACAGGTGTTTTTGCTTTCATTGGATCTCCAACAGTTACTGTTAGGGAAGTGGAAGCTTTAGAAGATGCTGTGCATTCTTCTGATGATAGCACTTGCAATGGGTCTGAATCTTCAGATGCTGAAGGAGAGTCATTGTGGGGGAATAGGTCGTCGGCTGAGGTGGCGGTTAAGCTTCCTCGGTTGTCAGCCAGATCCCGGAGGTACGCTGCCACCAGAATCCAGATGGCTGCTCTTGCGCCTCAAGTTATCCGGTCCCTTTATGGCGCTAGGGTCACCGGAGCTCGTGTACGCAATCGCTGATCCAAGAGGACAGAGTCTTAATTCTATTTTCTTGAAAATCAAACTGGACTGACTTGGTGCGTGCGTGGCTCGTCTATTTATTATTCAAGGCCACGCACGTGCGCCAACACGAAAGGACACACAAACACACGAAATCATCCACATCAGAAACGTGACAAAAATTATACACATAAGGGCATGTATGCACAACAACAAACAATGACAGTCAACTATGTTCTCAATTCAGTTCCAACACTCTTTCCTCCTTCTTCATTTCCTTCTCCACTTCTCCACTTTCTTCTCGGAGGCCAGACCCACATCTCCCCCCGCTAAGCTCAAACCCACTGTTTGAAGCTGACAACCACCAGTGGTGGACTCTGAGTCATTCCAGCTCTGGCGGCTTAGTCCATCGGCATTGTCGATCATAGCACCTGGTCTGTATTTGATAGACAGATCCATTCCTTGCAGCTTCAGGGCAAAACGCATCAAGCGTCTGTTGAGATGTTTGCTACTTAAGAGAGACACACATGCATGGTGGTCAGAATAAACTGTTACCATCCTTCCATACAAGTAGTACTCAAAGTACTTCACCGCTGACACAATGGCCAGGGTCTCCAACTCCGTCACAGAGTAATTCTTTTCCGCCCCTCTCAGCTGACGACTGAAGAAGGCCACTGGTAGATCCATCTCCCCTCTCACAACGTGAAGGCAAGCTCCAATTCCCTCTCCGGATGCATCCGTGACCGCTCACAGGTTTCAAAACCTCATCTACTGCAGATTGAAAAATTGCCGGGGCATTTTTTAAACCAAACGGCATTCTGCTGTACATAAATTTGCCCATGGGGCACACAAACGATGTAAAAGGCATGCTATCTTCCTCTACCTCAATCTGGTGGAATCCTGCTGTCAGGTCCAGCTTTGACAGATGGGAACTAGGCCCCACCTTCTCCAGGATCTCCGTCAGAGAAGGGAGCCAGAAACGACGCAGGGGTGTCCTAGTATTCAATTCCTGGTAGTCCACACACACTCTCAAACTCCCATCCTTCTTCCTCACCGGCACCACTGGACTCGCCCACTCAGCATCGCTCTTCACTATCACACCGCTCTTCAACATCTTCTCAATCTCGCGTTCAACCTCATCTCTAATACCCACTGGCACTTGCCTAGGTGGCAAGTTAACCACATCAGCATCCTGTCTCAGCCTAATACAACATTTGCCCACAGTACACAAACCAGGGACATCAGAAAAATACTCTTCTACACTACGCACCACACTCTGCAACTCATCCTCTCTATAACCCTCACACTTCTCGGAACTCAATACTGCTTTACTAGCATCCAAGTCTTCAGAAATACCTTGCTCCTCTGCTATCACAGACACAGCATTCACCCACACACTTCTCTCCTTGTACTCTTTAGTATTGTTCAAATGAACTATCCTCACGGGATGACCATCTCCCTTAGACACCCTGTAAGTGACTCTGGATACCTTATCAGTTACAGTGTATGGCCCCTCCCAGGATGCCTGCAATGAGGCATGTAATCCTGGGATACGAACAAGTACATTGGAACCCACTTCCAAACTACGATCACTTCTATTCTTGTTAAATGATTGACATCTTTTAGCCATGCTGTCACTCTCATGCACTACCGCCATATCATGCAAAAGTGAAAGCTTATCCTGTAGCTTAACCGATTACTTCCGGAATTAATTACTGTCGCGGGGCCGCCGTAAAACGGAATTCTTTTTTGGACGCGGTCGCGGTCGACCCTTCTAGAAGGAGTTACTTGAAAGCTACAGCAGCTAACTACAAATTATTATCTATTATCAATCTTACTTGGTTGTACTTTAACCACAAAGACTCCAGGCTAGGCTACCTCAGTCCAAACAGTTGTAATAAAACCAAACTGAAGCTGCTTTTCTCTGGCCGCGTTTATGCGCCTACCAGAACTACTGGTTTTTAGTTTATGGTCGCGTATACGCGCCTATCGGAACTAATCGGTTAAGTACCCAATCCTCAACATCCACACACTCGTATGCTCTATCCACCCACCCTGAATACAAAATATCAAGGGGGCCCGTAACGTTTCTGCCAAACACTAACTGGTGTGGTGAGAAGCCTACATCACGGTTGGGCACTTGCCGGATAGAAAATAGTGCTAACGGCAGAAACTCTGACCAGTCTATTCCTTCCTCACAGGCCTTTCCAAGCATGGGCTTCAGCGTCCCATGCATCCGCTCCACTACACCATTGCTTTGCGGGAGATATGGTGATGTGACTACTCTATCTATGCCCAACATCTCACAAACACAACTCATGACACGACCCAAAAAGACAGTCCCTCTATCAGACAATACTTTCAAGGGTATACCCGTCCTTGATATCACATTCACAAAGCATTCAGCCACTTCATTAGCTGCTGCTGTGCGCATTGGGCACGCCTCTGGCCACCTAGTAGCCAGACAGATATAGGTGAACAGATATCTTATACCTTTCTTGGCTTTCGGCAGTAGCCCCACAATATCGATGGCCACCGACTCAAATGGAACACTAACTATCGGCCTCTCCACTAGCTTAGCTGCTCTATTGCCAGCTTTATTGATTCTGAGACACACATCACATGACTTAACATATGCTATAATGTCACTATGGATGCCCGGCCATGTAAATTTTGGCTGGAACAATCTCCTCATTCCTCTAACCCCAGTATGGCCACATCTATCATGTGCCAACTCGAGAACTTTCTGTCTGCGAGCACCTGGTACTACAAGTCTATCCACACTAGCTCCTACATCATCCACAACACTATGAAATAACAACCCATCTAACCACTTACAACCATTCATGCCTTTAGATGCCAACTCCCTACAACTAGTTAGAGACTCATCATCATTAATCTGACCTTTTAACACACTAGCTTCAGAAATATCAACAGGTAAAGGGCAACCCAGATCAACCGGTCCCTCAGAGACATCAGACACACCAACAACATTGTCATCAGACTCGCCAGCAACATTACTATCTGTCACTTTCTCTTTGCTCACAGCTCAGGGCCGTAGTCGATAGTACGACCAGTGCGACTTTGGTCGCACCTTTTTTCGTCAAAGGTAAAGATCGTTACATAAAAATACTATAATATTATTAAATTAGTAGAGGTCGTTTATTGTAACTGGTTGCGCGTCGTTCACGATCTTCCGGTTGCTAAAAAATGAGCACTTGTAGTGCATGATTCAAGTCGTGCGAGTAGCCTTCTGAGTGGACTTCCAGAGAAACCAAGTATGGAAAAAAAAACTGTGGTAAAGCGAGCGTTCCAAGCTACCTGGTTTGGTTCCTGGAGGTGGATTCACTACAATGAGGCAGAAGATTGTGTTCATTGTCATATTTGCCTTACTGCCTTGAAGCAAAAGCTGATTAATCTTACTCCAGGAGATGACTCTGCTTTTGTAAGTTCAAACAATAATGTTAATTGAAGACTTTTACTTTAATGTTGCATCTTTAGCTTGTTAGAGGCTATAATAACTGGAACATTCACGTAATATAATTCATTCATTCATATTTTTTTTCTGATTCATAATATTATAATTATAACCACATATCTCATTGGGCTAGACCACACCCACTTCCTGTTAACTAGTAAGTCACACCCACTTCCTGGCCTTACCTGTTCAGTTTAGCCGACTACGGCCTTGCAGCTTGTGGTTGGTTCTCCTCCACAAAAGGAGCTAGATTAGCCACTTCCATGTCCTGCCGGTTGTGAGTCTTGTTGGACAGACTATCAAGCCATGATCCAGCCCGAGTCACAACATTCACTTGGGACCCCTCAGCATGCTGAGAGACAGACTGCAGGGCATCCACCACCCCAACAGCACTGACAGCAGAGGCTGCATCCTTTTCAGGGGATGACTGAGTGTCCGGGGTATCACCGGAGTGCCCCGCCCCACTTTCCTGGTCTTTAGGTAGAGGGGCGGCACCCAGAAGGAGCCGCTTTGCCATGGAATCATCCATTGGCACGGCAAAAAGGACTTTACCATTGAGCATACCCTCCTGCGCAACGGCAACTCTCTTGTTAAAGGTTCTGCCTTCTATCTCAAAAACAACCTCAGCCGTACACAGCTTCACAGGGACACCAGTAGCACCTCTCACCTCGACTTTATCAGGCAGTATCTGACTCTCATAAACTAAGCACCCAGGAACAACAGTAACTTCTGCTCCTGCATCAGGGACTATTGAACACTCACTGCCATTTACTGTCCCTTGCACTAAAGGTGTATCTCCCTGAACCGCCACCCAATTGTTGCTGAACGGTTTACTACCAGACCTCAAACCCAACTTCTTATTTCCTTCATACTGCGTAACCTTATCCTTCGAGTTACTCTGACTCTTACTAGGATAATCAGGTGACTTGTGTCCGGGCTGATGGCACGTATAACAGACCACTGGCTTAGACTCATCCTTCCCCATCCTACATTCAAACGACTTATGTCCAAAACGATAACACTTAAAATACTTAACTGGATCGCCAGTACCACGCCCTTGCCATCTAGCGCTTCCAGACTGGTCATTGTCTGTAGAATGCAACGAGAGTGCGAGCTTGTTCAAGTCTCTGAACGTATCAATTTCACGTCCATCCATCACTGATCTCTGTTGAGCGGTAAGACTAGCTCGATAAATAGCCATAGCAAAGAAAAGCAAAATATCCGAACGTTCAAGCACGGTCATGTCTACTGAATCGATAAGACCTTTCAAATGCACATAATTATTTGTCCAGGGGGTTCATATTACGCACGTCGCTATTGAATTCAGCGGTAAGCTTGCTACCCAGCGACGTCTTCCCAGAGCCCAGCGAGTCGATCAATATCTGTTTTAGGTTTTCATACGAACATGTAGCACGGTCAACCGAAGACACTATAGAGGCAGCCATTTTAGAAGAAAGCGTTTGGTAAAGTATCGTCTTATACTCACTAATCGGTACACTTAGGTCAGCAAGGTCAGCTTCCAACTTGCGGATGTATTTGGCTATGTCAATGCCATCTTTATGTGGAGCCAAGCCAATGACATGCCGCGTCCGATCAGAATGCGAAGGCACAGAAGGTGGTACTACCCTACCAGCACTCGACAGTGACGACAACAAATTCCTCATGTCTGACACTGACAGAAACATTCCCTCACTCTCATGCTCTCGCTCACTACCTCGCATCCCACTATCTTCCCTACCATTATCATTCCTGCTCGTCTCCAATGCATTATCACTTGAACCATCCATATTCTCCCTAACAGTCTCAAGACTCTCCCTAGAGCAAACAGGGGTTGAGTCACTGAAACTAGATTCAGACGTAATGTCACCACTACCAACGATGCTACCAGACGTAATCACACAACTATCTCCACCACCAATACTACCAAGAACACTATATTTCTCACACACGCCCGAGTCCGACGAAGCAACTTCAGGCGCCGACTGTTTCCCAACTCCTCTCTTCTTCTTACAGGCTCTTTCCGGCTGTGACCTCTGACTCATCCAACGGGGACGGTGGACTTCAGAGAATCTGCAACCAACCACAGGGAGAAAGAAAATACAGAAATCAATAAACAACAGCCAATCAATAAATGACAACAAGGTAAAACACACAGGTCAAAAAGACACACAGGTCAAAATACAAAAGGTGAAAATAATGGTCACAAAAATCGAGCACCACGTGTAGTGCGCACTAAAAAGAAAACACAAAAACTCAGTTTGTAGCCAAAAGTTAGGCGATGGTCAATGGTGTGGGGCGTCGTAGTCTCCTCTCTGTAGGGTGATCACAGTAGAATAGACACCGCTGCCGCCAGTTGTGGGGGAATAGGTCATCGGCTGAGGTGGCGGTTAAGCTTCCTCGGTCGTCAGCCAGATCCCGGAGGTACGCTGCCACCAGAATCCAGATGGCTGCTCTTGCGCCTCAAGTTATCCGGTCCCTTTATGGCGCTAGGGTCACCGGAGCTCGTGTACGCAATCGCTGATCCAAGAGGACAGAGTCTTAATTCTATTTTCTTGAAAATCAAACTGGACTGACTTGGCGCGTGCGTGGCTCGTCTATTTATTATTCAAGGCCACGCACGTGCGCCAACACGAAAGGACGCGCCAACACGAAAGGACACACAAACACACGAAATCATCCACATCAGAAACGTGACAAAAATTATACACATAAGGGCATGTATGCACAACAACAAACAGTGACAGTCAACTATGTTCTCAATTCAGTTCCAACACTCTTTCCTCCTTCTTCATTTCCTTCTCCACTTCTCCACTTTCTTTTCGGAGGCCAGACCCACAGTCATAAACACTGGGTATGTATTAGATAGCTGTGCTTAGCAATGCAAGGATAGTTAATTCTAGGTTTAGCTAATGGAGCATAGTAATCTTGTATTCAATACTTCTTTTGCAAGGTCCATTGACGTGTTGCACCTGAATGTAACTGTTTTTTTAAATATACTCTTACAGATTTTTCATTATAAGCAAAATTTTTGTAACACTTTAGATTTTTCATTATAAATATATAATTCAATCATCTAGATGTAAATCTAATTGTATAATCAACATATTATCACTTTTATATTAAAATAATTCGTGAATATAATGAAACATTAATTATGTTTTTGTGGTTTGTTGCTAGGCAACATACATGCATTTTTTCAAAATCCCTAACTAGTGTGCTACATGAATATGGTTGCTAGGTACTTTTTTCAATGTTTAATTTGTTATGATTTTTTAAATCTATTTACATATTTTCTTTTAAAAAATCTACCAGTGAAAGGGTTAAAACAATTTGTATCATATCAAGCATGCCATTGAAAGAAAAGTCATTTTTTTACCTTATATTTCTTCTCGCAAATATGGACATTAGCAATACATAAGGCGTGGGAGGTGTAGTAATTCTGTGTGAACAATAAGGAAGTTTTCAGGGTTTTCAAGTTACGGAATAAGTTAGTTCCTACATAATAATAGAATTCTCGGTAAATTTCTCACTATTATTCTAGTGATTCTTACCGTACTGTTAAAAAGCTTCTTGTTATTAAGTGTCACACCAAACCCGTGCCATTTTTTGTTTACTGAATACATACGGTGTTACATTCGTGGACTACAGTATATGGAATTCAATCGAAATATGTTGCAATTGCATTTCACGACGGTTATCTCATTTCGTCCAGTTTCAAATACGTGTTTTAGGATGCTATAAGTCACATTTTTAATGTCCACAGTTACAATTCTTTGTACACTCTGTTGTATAGTTCAAGTAGAGTAATTTTCATTATAATATATATATATATAATATTCGCAATTTTATTTTTTAATTAAATTCCAGGATTTTGCAAAGCCTGTCACATATATAAATATAATTACATTTTAACAAGAATATTTATTTTACTGTATTCATTGTGCTTAGTAAAAACATTAAAAAGTTATCTAGGACTTAATATATTATTATATATTCAGGGTTACTTAGACAATGTTTATTTGTGCAGGGTTTGTACTGATTATTTTTTGTAATATCTGAACCAGTCAAGCCTTCATATGATTGAGTATTGTGCATTACTTTATACAATATATTATTGAGTATTAATATGATGAAATACATTATGAAATCTTGGCAAGTACATTATATTCAGTTAATTTTTGAAGACTTGAATGCAAAATAAGCCAAATTGCTTGCCTTTTGTGCTTTCAAGCGTCACTCATGTAACTGGACACATTTTAATAATTATCAGCACAAGTCTTGGAATGTTTATGACAGTGCTGTAGAATTACTAAATCAATTCTATTTTCATATTCCTTTAATTAGTCTATTAAAACGGTACCTTTTGTATAGCCAAAATTATTCGTTATTTATACAAGAAAGATGTAATGATTAAGAGAATATTAAAATTATTGTTTCAGTTTTTACTTCTATAGTAGTAGCACAGAGGTTTTTTACCGAAGTTGTTTGTTGAGTATAAAAAAAAATAAAAATTAGTAGTTTGAAAATGGTCGCACTACAATTTTGTAATTTTGTTGTTGCAATGAGTGACTTTCTATTATTTAAAGGAACATTTAAAATACTGCTGCCCATTAATGTATTTTAACTACTGAGCATGTATCAATTATGGTAATGCTGTATATATGTTATTGAATTCATTACGGAACATCTGTTCTTATTAAACTATGGGAAAGATTTTTGCAAGAATTCAACTGTGTATGTATGTGTGTGTGTGTGTAAAGCTAATTTGATTTATTTACACTCTTTATATTCAATTCTCTGTTTAAAACCGATTAGTGCCGATAGGCGCGTATACGCGACCGGGACTAAAAACCGGTAGTTCCGATAGGCGCATAAATGCGGCCAGAGAAAAGCAGCTTCGGTTTGGTTTTGTTACAACTGTTTGGACTGAGGTAGCCTCTCCTGGAGTCTTTGTGGTTAAACTACAACCAAGTAAGATTGATAATAGATAATAATTTGTAGTAGCTGCCATAAGAAAAAATTGAGAAATATGCTCTGATAGTTAGACAACATATATAGACATTAAAATAATACCAGTAATGATTTTATGAAATAGAATATATTGATACCTCATAATAATTGAATCAAAACAGAAATGGCTAAAAAAAGACTAAATGCTGCTGAAGTATTGACTCTGATGAGGAGTGTGATGAGTCTGATGAGGTTATGGCAGAAGATGGCTCACAAATGTCTTACCCTGTCCAATGGCCTGTGTTGAATACAATAAATGATATGGGAGGAGTGAACTTAGGAGATCAGTATCGTGGATACTATCATTTTCGAATGAAATGCCGGAAATTTTACAAATACATCATTAATTTTCTGTTTGACGTAACCATTACAAATAGTTTCATTCTTTACAATATTTCTCAAGATAGAAAGATGAAGAGTTTGAAGTTTTGAGAAATGCTGGCTTTGGAGCTGATTGGTAATTATTGTACCAGAAAGAGAGCTGGTCGTAGTAGAAGTCGCACCATCCGTTCACTTCCTATGCTTCATTTTCCAGCTCGATTTCCAACAGACCATGGGGACAAAAGGGGAAAGTGTGCTCTCTGCAGAGAAAACAAAAAAAAAATGGACACACGATGGTTTTGTAAAGAATGTGATGTGTGGCTGTGTCACACTGGCACTAAGCATGATTGTTTTCTGTCTTGGCACCAAAGAAACTAACTATATCAATATCTATCCTGTCTTGAAACTTTCTTTCATTTTTAGTTCAATGCAACCGTTTATGTTCTAATTAGCTACCACCAAAATAATTTTTTTTATTATGTCAAACAGACTATTTTGTCCAATAAATATTCTTACCTTATGATAGTGTAGTAGCTACAAACTTTTAGACAGTTCTGATGTTCTGTTCTCTCTAAATTTAGTTGCCTTTAATGTCCTCTACTGCCTGTGATCGTTGTTATGACAAAATCTTTCCATTCCCGACGCTGAAACTTAGAATAAATATAGCCTAGGGCTAATCTGTGTCTATAGTAGCATAGAATAGCCCTCTAGGAACTAGCAGTCTGTATTTTGTTTTCCGCGATCTCACTTCACTCGGTCTCAACGCTCGTAGTTTTCAAGTAACTCCTTCTAGAAGGGTCGACCGCGACCGCGTGCAAAAAAGAATTCCGTTTTACGGCGGCCCGCGCAGTAATTAATTCCGGAAGTAATCGGTTAAACTTGCAGTGGTCTTTTGGTGTGACTTGTTGGGAAGTGTTTAGTGGTGGAAGAAAGCCCTACCCAGAAGTAATGAACAAGGACTTGATTAGAGACCTATGTTCTGGATACAGGATGGGGAAACCTTTGAACAGAGCATATACAGATTTAGTGTAAGTTTACATATTTATTGTAGTATTCTCTATGACAGATTGAGAAATGCAATGCTTCATGTTGTGTACCATTGAAATGAGTTCTCATTCGTGAGGCTTACACTTAACTTTCACTTGTATATAGAGCTATTTACATATGTATATAGAGCTATTTACATATGTATATTGGTAATAGATTCCCATAATATAATTGATTTCTTTATGGGAAGTAACTGATTGAATAGCTAATTGTATCTTTTTTTGAGACGGTTTAGTCTACTACCTCTACTGTACTAGTTACTGCCTTTTGTGAGACTCAAGAGTTCAATTCTTTTTTATCAGAGAGTACATTAGCACTCTCTATATATGGCTGATTACATCTTTCCCCATAAGGCCTTGCCATTTGTCCACTTCAAAACTTCTGACAGTTTGACCAGAACATGGCACTTAGCTTGTTTGACTTTTGTCCATTTTGATTCCCAACTTTTTCGATAAATCCGAATTTTTTTTACATTTGAAATAACTGATCACTGTTTTTGAATTATTGTTGACTGTAACCAGTTGTAATGTGAAGTGAATATTATTGTACTAGTGTTTTAGGGGTGTTGAATCACCTTTCTCAATTTGGGCAAGTTTTGCAGTGCTAATCTTTCAAATTAACTCTTTAGATTAAAAATTCCTTGTTTCCATGTTGTATATAATATAATAAATATATAGAACTTTACAGTTGTTTCCCCTCATTATTATCTTCAGTTAAATAATATATTTTAATTCTCAATCTTGAAATATTTTATATAGAAAGTACTAGCTAAGGACAACAAGATTGTGTCACTAAATACCTTAATTTAATCTTGCGCAGTTTACTATACTAGACTGCATTTTTTGAACAGATAATTATAGTAGTTATTTATGATTTATTAATAAGTGCACTAAATTAAGATCATTTTGAATTCTTTTATAAATTTATTTTTTTTCACTTATTGAGAAATCATAAACTGCTTTAATTATGTACATTTATTAAACTGAGCTAGATGATTATTGGTATTTAGTGACATAATACATTGGGTTTTAAAAGTTTCAATGAATAATGTAGTATACTGCAAATTTAATAATTGATATTTGAACTCTCAACTAATGCAAACTGTACAATGATATAATAAATATTTTTGGTAAAGGGTTTCCATTGAGCAGCCAGATTTTAGTAGTCAATAATTTTGTCACTTATTCAATTGAATTGTATGAGTCTCTAATTGGCATAATTGTAATTACATTTATCTATCATACCCTATATAGCTAATTATCCATAACAAATTGCTATTTCATTTTCTGCGGATTATATACTATAGTATGTCCAAGTTGAGTTGGCCGCAAGAAAAACTTGAATAACTTTCGAACGGAAGCAGTTACGCATCCGGGGTTTGCACCATTGGAAAGCTCGCGCCGAAGCGGTTAAAAATATTCCCTCAGTATACTCCAAAACCGGAGAGAAAGTGCTATTCCAAAACTCAATACAAAAGTCTATGGGAATAGAAAAAACCACAGGTTTCCCGCTCAAAACGCGCCCGCTTTTAGTCACGCGGTATGGCTCAATTTATCACGCGGACTGTCTTCGTTAAGAATTTTGTAAACAATGAGCGGCTTCTTCTCAGATTGCTGTGTTTCTAGCTTTATATCGCGATTAGCTTAGGTTGCGAGTGTGAAACAGGATAGACGGAGTGTTCTGTTGTTGCAGAGGGTACAGGACCACCTGATAGGATGTTGGTATGATTATTTGTCTACCTGTTCAATAACAAATGCCATATAGCCAATATATTTCAGTGATATAGCTATCATTTAGCTAGCAACTTGTAATACAGCCACTCTTACGCTGTTTGCCGTTAAATTGTGTGCTTGTCAAAGCCGTGTTTATGCCAATTCCTTTTCTTCACTATTATAGATGCCGTTTATTGTAAGAATTAGGACCAACTCAGGCAGAACTCCACCTTCAACTCGGATCACAACTATTTTTTGTATGTGTACTACTTAAATTCTATCATTTCATCAATTTTCATATACCTTATTATAAATAAATGAAAGAATTGATAATTTTATTTAACATGAAAGTCTAGTAACTTTAGCTACAAGTTTACAGTGCTGTACTGCTGAATCCTGTGAACATCAGAATATTTCTTGGGACACAGTAGGTAGAATCCACTGATTTTAATCCTGTCTCTTTAGAAGAACTCCCACCAGTTTGCGTTTTCCATCTGCTGTACATTATCTGCGCATAAGAAACATAAATATCATTGAAAACAGACGAGATGAGCTGTACAGCGCCCGAAAAACTCCATAAACTTCACTAAATTTCTTTCTTTCAATAGTTACAGTATTAATGCGCACCTGTGCTACCGCCCCTTTTTCACGTGCAACGTTGACGTTTGCGCGCTTAATTGACTTGGATTCACATGACTAAATTGCTTCCGGTAAAGTACTAAATGCATTCCTCAATTACCGCGCTTGCGGTCGTGCCAACTCAACTTGGACATACTATAGTTTCGATGTCATTTCTTCCTGTTGGAGACACAATCCTATTGATAGACCGAGCTTTGAGAAGTTAGAGAGTCAGATATCAAGTTTGCTGCTGAACATGAAAGAATACTTATGTCTTCACAGTGGTGACCAAGAATTACTTACCAATGGAAGTCCACAAACAAAGCAACAATAATTGGAGAGGAATCAAGAATTAATTCATACTTACATATTAAATCTATGTACATTTTTGTTGAGGCAGCAAATGTTCACTTTCAGTTGGAAATTGTAAACTACCATTATTTATTACAAATATCGTAGTCATGCATAAACGTAATCATAACTAATACTGTGATATACCTAATTATTATGATAATGTAGTTTCTTAAGTAGGTGTCACAATGGTACATAATAAATTATAAATTGATCAAATCTAGTTATTAATAGGTATGGTTAATTAGTGTTCCTAGTGGGAAAGGCAATTATTGTAATAAAGAGAAGGAAAGAAGTAATTATATACATATCAATAAACATAGTCAACTCGTTTAATGATAATAATAGCTAGATTAGATATTATAGTAGATTTATGTACATGTGTATATGGCAGAGAAAGGTAATATACATATTATATATTATATGTTAGTCTATTTTCATTTTTCTATTGGCTAACTATACAATTAAAATTATGTTATGTGGTTAAACATATTTTTTGTACAAGCAAAATTTGTCACAGAATGTGCCAGGGTTGATGGAAGTGGGGAGGCCAGAGAAGCAATGCTTGTCCCCCCTTCCACCCCCGCCCCACTCAGATTGATTGCTTGGAGTAGGTACAGGAGGACACACACAGCCTATCCATTGACAACCAAAATAAAATTGTAAATTGTGTATAATGTGTCAAAAACTAGTTCATTAACTTCTACAGTATTGTAATTTTTTTGGTCAACTTATTGTCAGCATAATATAGTTTAAAAATTTTGTTATGGTTTTTAATAGACTTTTTCAGGCAGTGACACACTATGCAAATTTAGCATTGAATTACATTGAGAAACTTTTACAGCTTAATATGAAGATATATTATTTCCATAAAATAATAAAGTTGTTTTCCTGTGAGTAAATTGGCCTGTGATGCTCAGTGGCCTCCTCCACTTTGAAGCACCTTTCATCACTCCTGGAGGGAGCTATGCAATCACTGTGGTGGGATGCCAGGTTGTACTAGAGTCAATGATATAGCTGCCATGGGAATTCTTGCTGCCAGGCTCATGTTTCTGCTAAGAGCTTTATTTCTCAGTTTTCTAAGCAATAGCTTAGAACAAATCTTTACAAAGTCAGCACTCTGAGCTGTTTAAGATAACCAGATTTCCCATCAAAGTTCAGACATCCTCACACACCCCTATCTGATATTTTAGCATTCTTTTTACCTGGTTGAGTAGGCTTCACTAGAGGAAGGTAGCTGTAAAAACTCAGTTAAAATGTAGGGTTAAGTTTTAACTAACTGGCAGTTAGAATGAGAAAATGTGCTATTATATATAATATAGTATGTGACCTTAGGGTGTCACAGGTAAGGACAACATAGAAGTTATAAAAATATCAAAGCAAAGCGTTGTAGGTGAAGTTCCTTATTCAAGGTGAAATTTCCATTACCTGAAGTATAACAAGGACCAAGTCAAAGGAAGAACGAAAGTTAAATATGCAGCAAGTATTAGTTTTTACTGCTTTGCTTCTACTGTTTGCCTCAGTTTATTCTCGGCCACCAAATCGGTGAGTATTATTTACTTCAGTCTATTCCAGCCACTCTATTCCGGAATTATGAGTTCTAAATCTCCCAGTTTATAATGGAAGGACATCAGAGTATTTCCACACAAGTACTTCTAGTAGCCACGTACTTGACTACTGTCCTTTCTCTGATAGTTTTGGTTGTTGTAGCTGAATGTATACCACTTAACCAAGTGAAGACACAACGCAATACAAGATTGACACTGGAACACATTCGTTCATTATATTGCGACAATGACCAATGGCTTTTTAATAATCTTGGACTATATCGTTGCGATCGTACATGTGATTTCATCCACTTGATCCAAGTTTGTAACAATATTTACGTCTATGGTGGTGGAGATGACGAAGTGGGGTGTATGTAACACGTTAAATGGTTAAGGATTGAAAAAAGTAATGCTATGAGGTGTGTTTGCTAACTAGACATTAATTTATGGCACCGATGTGTATTAAGAGGATTACACTTAAATTTCCAATAGTTTTTGCATGGAAGCAATTGATTATTTAATTATTGGGTATTATTTTTGTAGATGAGAGAAAAACTACAGGAATGAAAGTAAGCATACACATTCACAATAGCTTTCAAAATGTAAATAAATTTTCAGTATGTAAATGTAGTAAAATTTCAAGATATTCTTAGTAAACTGTTGAGGGACAGGCTGCAAGAGAGTTTGGAGGAACAATACTTATTTTATCTTTATACAATGTTCTTAGATATGAATATAGCCATGATAGAACTATTTGACTAGATTTTTTCCAAGCAGAAATATTTTTCTTTGTGAACTGAGACTAGATAGTAATTGTACTGATTTTGTTGTTATTCTTGATTTAGTGATTAAATGAAGATATAAAAGAAATTACAGATCAATTATTATAGTAATGACATTGAGGTTAAAACTCATTGACTCCTGAATCATGAGAAGTCATCATTACATGACCAACTTTTTTTACTTTCATTAAATTATAAATATTTTTCCAACATAATATTGACTAAATTCATCACAAATAATAAATGATATGGTCTAGAATAAAATCTAATGTATGGAACTAATCCTTCAGTTAAATAGATTCAAAATACATGCCTTTACATGCCTTTTGGCCTCACTTTAACACGGTAATATAATTAGTAAGGATATCTTTAAAATGTTCACAAGTGACACTCTCATTGGCCTCAAAATATGGACTTATGCTAACAGAGATTAAGACGCAAATCCTTTATTGCTGGCTCTTAAAGTTTCCTTATAGAATTAACATTACCATGAACTTTGGGCCCCAAACCAAATGCATTTTTAAATAATATACCTATAAGTGTGCATTATAAGCATGAGTGACATTGCTGCAACAATATTGCATATTTGAATTTTAATGATTCAGGCATTCCAGGTTATAATAATAACAATCATCATTATCTGACAACAACCGGACTTAAAACACACAACACTTGCCCTTATTGTCTTTTGCTGCATATAAGAAAAATTCATCTGAAATTACTTAACAAAGCTTATGATTAGCCAAATTGTATCATGGTATTAATATCTAAGCTTAACACCGGTAAACAAGAGCTATTATTGATGGAATGTTAGTAATGATGACACAGCTATTTAACTAGCTAAATGATTCAGTTCATGCTGATGACAAAGTTATGCATAATATGCTGTCAACATTTTGATCTTTTAATTTTTCCTTTTGTTTTGATATCTTTGAAAGAGATTCAGAAGTTCTCTTTGGACAGTTTCATCCTCATTAACCTATCAATAAATTCATTGTGTGATCACACCCATAAACGCACAAAACATTATAATATAAATTTAATATATAATTTACCTTATATTTATTATTCTGTTCAACATCTAAAATAATAAACAAAGCATATAATAATTGCAATAATTATTACACAAGACACTGTCAATTAATTTGTGACTAACCAACAAGTTGATTTTCATCTTCATAGCTAGGACAGTCATAAACTCCATCTTGAACATACTCGTTAAAAACATACAGAGTTGTCGCTGGGCAATTAAACATCTGACTGGTGTCTATCACCCTGTGCGTGGCACACTCCATTTTTGCACGATTTGGTGGCCGAGAATGAACTGAGGCAAACAGTAGCAGCAAAGCAGTAAAAACTAATACTTGCTGCATATTTAACTTTCATTCTTCCTTAGACTTGGTCCTTGTTATACTTCAGGTAATGGAAATTTCACCTCAATTTATAAGGAACTTCACCTACAAAGCATTGCTTTGATATTTTTGTAACTTCCATGTTGTCCTACAGTGAACTGTGATAAACCATTACAATAATAATGAAATCATAGCCTGTAATCTTCAAAGGTGTTCTTCTTGGAAATCAGTGGAAACTACTCTAACCGATGGTCCTTTGAAATGAAGGTACCAATTAATTTATCTAAACTGCTGTCTGTCTATCATGTGTTATAAAATTAGAGTTATTTACTATAGTTAGTTTATAATTATATTAGTCTTCTTTTCGGCATACTGGAAATTATCTTTGTGAACATAGTAGGTGTAAAAGAATAGAGTTTTGATCATCTTTAGTCTAATAATTATGAGTGTGCAAATTGCATTTCATAACCAGTAACCTGCCAGCTGTAAGTGCTACATGTTATTGAAAAAAATATAGCTAGTTCTCCTGGCAATCTTATTGCCACATTTGTCAATTTCGGATACCTAGCTTTTAACTTGATTATTATGATAGCAAATTTTCTCATAAACAGCCAATATTATGATAATTAAAACTTAACCTATTGTTTCGACTTACCAAAGTCCACTGTAGGGGTCAATAAGTCAAAACGTCGGGTTAAATATTAATTAACATAATATTGACGGTTAGAAAGAGATGGTATTATTATAATTCGTTCAGCTGAGAATGACTGAATCAACTTAATTATTGTTAAGCTTGTTAGCTCACCCAACTACACCCCTTATCTTGCTACGTACCAATAACCTATACCTACATTTCCAGTGCACTTCTATTCACCGCACACTTACTGGTTCTATTTATATATACATACATGAGTCAGAGTGTGATAAGGTGGAATGTTTCGTTACAGGCTAATGTAATTCAAGGAGGCAGAGGTAAGTGAAAATATAGCCTAAGAGTAAAATATCTTGCTATACCATTGACTAAATGTAAAAAGTGGTTTATTCTATTCTAGATATTTTCACTCAAACAAAACTAGTAGTTAATAGCTAAGAGCTTTCTTTCTTAAAGCTATCTCCCTCTAGGGAAGCCAACCCAACCAGGTCAGAGCAGCTGCTAAAATAACAGCTGGGGGTGTGGGGAGCCCCTATAAACTAACACTGGAGTTTTACAGTCAACTTACAAATCCTAGTAATGAGCTATATAATGTTAATTAAAACTTAACCCTATGGTTTTAACTGGGTTTTTACAGCTACTTTCCTCTAGTGAAGCCAACTCAACCAGGTAAGTGAGGATGCTAAAATATTAGCTGGGGGTATGTGTACATCACAATTATCCAGTTCTGACCCTTCATAAAAACTAGATAGAAACTTTCTCACCTAAAGGGGTCTGGAATAAAGCTAAGGAAAAATGTGAAAAAGCCTTTTCAATCCACAAATTATGGCTTCACTTTGGAGGGGGAGGTGTTTCCGGTCGACACCAGAAAGGTGTTCTGACGGCACATAATTGGTGGTCTGTTGAGTATGAGACTGCAGCAAGCGGTACTACTCAACAGGAAAAATGTGAGAGTCTTGGAAGTCGAGGGTTGTCGTAGCTCAGTGGTTAGAGCCCCTGTGGCTAAAACTGGTGACCCTGGGTTCGAATCCCCGGCAACAACTAAGATTTTTTGACATTTTTCCTTAGCTTTTTTCAAGACCCCTTTAAGTGAGAAAGTTTCAATCTAATTTAATGAAAGTAAAAAAGTTGGTTGTATAATGATGACTTCTCGTAATGAAGGAGTCAATGAGTTTTAACCGCAAAGTCATTACTATAATAATTAATCTGTAATTTTATTTTATCTTCATTTAATCACTAACTCAAGAATAACAACAAAATCAATACAGTTACTATCTAGTATCAGTTCACAAAGAAAAATATTTCTACTTGGAAAAAATCTAGTCAAATAGTTCTACAGTCACAGCTACATTCATATCTAAGAACATTGTATAAAGATAAAAGAAGTATTATTCCTCCAAACTCTGTTGCAGCCTGGCCCTCAACAGTTTACCAAGAATATCTTGAAATTTTACTTCATTTGCATCCTGAAAAACAGAAGATTAACACATGAAAGTCATATTTGTGTAGATGAGAGAAAAACTACAGGAATGAAAGTAAGCATACACATTCACAATAGCTTTCAAAATGAAAATAAATATAATACCCAATAATTGAATAATCAATTGTTTCCATGCAAAAACTATTTGAAATTTAAGTGTGATCCTCTTAATACACATCGATGCCATAAATTAATGTCTTAGTTAGCAAACACCTCACAGCATTACTTTTTTCAATCCTTACCATTTAACGTGTTACACCCCACTTCGTCGTCTCCATGACCACAGTGGCGAGCATTGTCACAAATTTGGCTCATGCGGATGAAATCACATGTACGATCGCATCGATATAGTCCAAGATTATTGAAAAGCCAATGGTGATTCTGGCAAAATTCGCTTGTAAGAATGGATCTCAGTGTCCATCTTGTATTGTGTTGTGTCTCCACTTGGTTAAGTGGTATACATTCAGCTGCAGCAACCAAAACTATCAGAGAAAGGACAGTAGTCAAGTACATGGCTACTACAAGTAATTGTGGGGAGTCAAATGAAATACTCTGATGTCCTTCCATTATATACTGGGAGATTTAGAACTCATAATTCCGGAATAGAGTGGCTGGAATAGACTGAAGTAAATAATACTCACCTTAAGGGCATTAATTGGAAGGAAAGACTATTTTCAGTATTCTCATACGGCAGTTAATATCAGTATTCATTGGAACTAAAAATACATTACATATAGTCATTGAAAATACTCTCTTCTGTGTATGATAACTTGCAAATTAGCATTGACATTGAACTGGAAAGCTGGTAACTATATAATTGTGAAGTCCAATTATTAATAGTATGATTATATTATTTGCATAATCAATATTGGCTGCTGACCATTAGTAAAATTTCTGAAGTTAACATGACTTACTTTTCTTGGAGTTATTACATAATAAATCATCATTTAATGTTGTTTTAAGGTACACTTTGACCAACTTTGACAGTTGTAATAGCTCTTTAACAAACAAAGATTAACTAATAAGTATGAAGTTGAAAACATTGTATTAGGATATTTAACTTATTATTTAAAAATTATGCACCATGTGAATTTTTTCCAAACTGTTAGACATAAATAGTTCATTATACAAATGCTACTTTTTAAGTTCTTTTCCGCTGCCTTTTTATTTTGAATTCTGTTGTTTTGTAGCATAATTTTAATCACAATGACTATTGTCAAGGAAAGGTTACATTTCATAAATGAATATTAAATAATACTGAGTATACTAAAAGAATTGCAGAATGCAGTAGTCTTGATACAATGGTGAATGTTTTGTACAATTGTATAGGCACTATCTAGTTGCTGTGGGTTGGGGAGGGAAGGGGAAAGGGTGGGGTTTAGCTTGTGTGCATTAATAATAGCAGACTTTTTAACGTGTAGAAAGCTATACTATTACAATTCTCACAGTAATAGGTAATTTACCTCAGTTCACTTGTCATCTAGTCATGCAAAAATGGAGTGTGTCATACACAAAGTGATAAATTCCAGCCCAGCCAAAAAAATTATTTCCTGGGGACACCTCTTCATGTTTTAAACCAATATGCTGGAGATTAATATGTGGACTGTACTAGTTATGAAGATGATTATCAACTTGTTGGTAAGTCACACATTATCAGTAATTTCCTGTGACAATTTATTGTAATCTTAAAGTATACTTTGTGTATTATTATATATTTTGAACAGATTAATTAAGCCAAGGTAAGATATATAATATATATAATATAATAGAATGCTGTGTGTGTTTGTAGGTGTATTTGCACAGTGGATGAGAATGGAACTGTCCAAATGCAACATCTGAATCTCTTTCAAAAATACCTAAACAAAGCGAAAAATTGAACGATTACTTAATGATCACAGCATTAAGATTTAGCAGTAAATGTTTATGTTCTTGTAAAAAAAATGAGAGAGAAATTAACAACATTGATTTTTTTATATTAAAAGATTATATGAACTGATTATTCAGATTTTCCCTTTATTATTTTCCTAAATACCAATAATATTCTAGATTTCTTCCGCTATGCTATTTCATGTCTATTATTCCAGAAAAAATGACAGGGCCTAGTCTCCACTTGATTTAGTTGTATAGATTCAGTCGCAGCTACCAAAACTGTCAGAGAAAGGACAGTAGTTAAGTACATGGCTACTAGAAGTAATTATGCGGAATAAAATAAAATACTCTGATGTCTTTCCATTTCATACTGGGAAATTTAGAACTCATTAACATCGGAATAGAGCAGCTGGAATCAGTTCACTTCAGCTTTCTTTGGAATAAAAATACATTAAAGCAATCATTGAAATACTCTCTTCTGATAGTAACTGGCAAATTAGCATTGATTAGTGAACTTGAAAATTCATGATCATATAATTGTAACAAAGCAATAATATTGGTATACATTATTATGTTAATATATCCAATTCCTTCAATATTAGCAGCATACCATTAGCCTAAAATTTTTAAACTTTAATGTCAAGTTTACTCTTAATAGAACTTCTAAATAATAATTCATTTTTCAATGTAATTTTAAGGTACACTTTGATCAACTTTGACAGTTGTGAAGTCTCTGCTGAACAAAATAACCAATCTGTAGGAAATTGTAAACATTGGATAAGAAGTATGTAACATAGGATTTCTATTTTCCAAACCATTTTACACAAATTAGTTCTGTATTAGGTCACTTCAAACTGCTTTGCCACTGCCTGTGTTTATGTATTGTAAATTATTTTGTTGTGTAATATCATTTTTAATAACTCACTGTCTAATACAAGTTACAATTTATTTAGAATGAAAATATATATTAAATACTGATTATAATTATTACAAGGATGGCAGAATGCAGTAGTCCTGATACAATGTAGGTTTTTTTTATTTATCTATGATTAAAACTGAAATATTCTTTAGATATTGCCTTCTCACCTTTAGTGAGTTACTAAATTTACAGTGTGACTATGGTAAAAAAGTGTATCTTTTATAACTTAACTTTATTTAACTTAACTAAATTAAAAAATATTAATAGAGTAGTATTTAGATCATTCAGATAAAAATCTGATTAATATACAATGACATGAAGTAGCTTATTACTTACTGATAAAACAATTATAGCTTGGAATAGAGCATAAGTGTGAAGGATCAGTAATTCCCTAGATTTAGATTAAGAATATTATGAATACAAGCTCTAGTTTCAATAGTTTTACACTATTGCGGATACTAAAAGTTATTATATTGACCTGTTAATGAATAAGAAAATGTCATTTAGCTATCACTTTTCTTTACAGAAAACATTATCATATCTTGAAAGATTCCTTTTTAATTAATCACCTTAGACTTCTAATATAAATAGAAAATAGAAAATAGGTCTGCTTCCTTACAATTTCATTTTCCAGAAGGAAAACCATAAATACTCAAAACATGAATATTATATTACCATCACACAAATACAGTATTTGGGCTCACTATTCTAACATCCCAGTTTGCCATCTCCCAGTCTGGTTCTTTTGAAGTCCAACGTATTATAGTCCAAATAAGTAATCTCTAGAGTGCAGCATTATTTGAGAAACATTTATTAATTTCTCTGCAGTATTTTTTATAGGATTAGTTGCACCAATTGATAAATAATTCTGAATATGTGCCTGCTCTTGTGGCATGAGTTGAGATATGGTGACCTTCACCTCCTGGATAAGGACTGAAGTGAGCAGTATGGTAATTTGTCGGAATAACACTTTAGACTACTGGGCTCTATCTAGATACTTTAGTCTGGGTGGGTTGGGTGGGTTGATTTTTGCCCTCTAAGTGTATTAAGTTTCAAGGCAAAATATTATATTGTTTTGAATTAGAAGGAGTAACAGGCATGAAATTATTTAGTGCCAACTGCTGTCATTTTGGTTCATCCTAGAAAATAGGTTGATATATAATTGTATAGAATGTTGTCATTTTGGTCCATCCTAAATGCATAATGCATACAAAATGAAATAGTAGGAGGGAAAGCTGGTAAGTTTTGGAGAAAAGCTTCTCTTCTCCCCCCCCCCCCCCCCCCTCACCTCATAATATTATAGGACCTGGACAATGCATAAGTGTGTGGTGCGCAGCTGGTATATGTAGATTCATTAGTATTTCATCTTGAAAACTGAAGGTACTCATAATGTAATTAACAAAAAAACATTAGTCTAGTTCTGCTGATTTCTTACTCAACATTTAATAATACTTTTAGTTATCTAGCTAAATAAAAAATTTGCATTATTTAATTACAAAAAAAAGGCAGCAACTGTGTTTGGACTCCAATTCTTGTGCATGATTACAGTATATTCCATTTTTCTGCAAACAACAACTAAAGTAAACTCAATAAAATAGAAATTTAAGGAACCCAGCTGTGTTCAGGAAAATGTTAAATTGAAAGTATCTAAAATCAATTGTAGCAGATAGTAGAGTAGTGAGTAGTTGAGTAACAGTTAATAAATGACTATAGAATTACAATAATAATTGTGTATGAATAACATAGTACAGAATACTATTTTGTAATAAAGACCGCACTTCCAGTGAATAAAATTTCGTGAAGAAGTTAAATCATAAAGTAAGCATAGATTAATCACGCAGATGGTCATCTAACATTTTGATGTCGTAATTAATTTTTCCAAAAAAAAAAATACACATTAGAAAGCAAATATCAGTATACATTTAATTATGCAGTTAATATTTAATTCCCAAAATAGACAAGTTAGATTTAAAAAAAATTAAATTTGAAGTAGTGGAAATTTATTTTTTCCATATTTTTTTTTCTGTTTATGTTATAGATAGCTAAGTAATAGGAAGATTGGTTGTTTTTCAATTTTTATTTCTGATCTTGTAATTATAAAATATTTCAGACAAACAATATGTATAATTAACCTTTTTCTGTTGGTTTCAAAATACTATAATATTGTAATACTACATTAATTAATTTCTCACTCTTCCTTCCTCATTACTTCCAGTGTGGATTAATTATTTTCATATTTGCATAATCTATCTTCAGTTTTGATTTGAGCGGGCTATAAGAAGAACTGAAGAGTCATTCCGAAGTCACTGGACTGATTTCTAGCCTTTCTATCTCATTTGGCGGTGTTATTGGCTTCATCGTTTGGAGGACATGAAGTTTAGAGCTTTGAGCATTTTTTGTCTTTGTTTGGCGCTGGCCGTTGCTTCGGGGGTGCCTTACCCCAACCAGGCAGAATCGAGTTCTACGAGGAGGTTCCAATGCCAAACGAGTACCGCCTTGCTTAGTCCGTCGCAATTTTGTGATGGACTGTACGATTGCAGAGGAGAAGAGGATGAAGCCGGATGTACATGTAAGTATATTATTCTCTTCATGAGCTATAGCTATTATTCCGTCTTTTCTTTTAGACAGGGGATGTCTCAAAGATAACAGAGCAGATATGGTGAGTTGAAAAAATATATTATTTATGTTGCCGTTTAAATGAAACTATAATATTGTTGTAGGTGGCACTTCAAATGATTCAAAGAATATTGAAGGATGCAGAAAATTGACAAGACTATTGACAATGATTTAGACTATTTTGAAACTATTTTCACTTTGCATATTTAGAACAAATCAGTCATTCTCTGTTTAGTAACAGAATGTAATAGTAGCATTAATATTTATAAAAAAAACTTGGATATAAAGTCACTTTCATTATATCTAATTGTGCTGCTGGCATTAATTAATAAGCAACACCATACCTGGTACATGTAGTTGGATGGAGTTAAGTGTCCAGCCTGTCGGTAGTGAGCATCAAACTAGCAAATTGAAGATCAAACAACCTCCCAAAAAATGCATGTTATTAGCTAGATTATAGCATTTCTTTTTTCTTTGTCAGGCACCCAAAGTGCCTATAATATCTTACCACTCTTTAGTCTAATCACTACTTTTACTGGGCTAGAAGATCTCGACATAAATGGGGATATGAGTAGTAAACGTATATTCATTAGCTTCATTATTAATGTTGAAATTATGTTCACACTGAATAAAATGTAACTTTCAATTTGGAATCATTCACAAAGACTATTCAATTATTGTCGCCACCAATAAAATATCAAAGGCTAAAATTTGAGAAGAATTATATGCATTAAGCAACTATCTATTAAGCTAATTAGTTGATCCTACGTAATTATAATAATGCATCAATCATTGTTTGTATTTAAACATTTACTATACTTCCTCTTTTTTCAGTTTCAGTTCTGGTATAATGAAGACTTTCCTTCACTGAAGTTACAAAAAAATCGGCATAATATACAACAATAGATTCCTTCATGTCTAAACTAAAAGCATAGCTCCATTTAGAAAATTTTGCTGGGTTATGGGGGGGGGGTGAGGGAGGGGGGTTTGGTCAAGGTGGGGGAGAGGAGAGGTGAGCTTAGGCAAGTTACCACCCTGTATATAATTATACAACATTATGATTTTTTTTGCATCTTTAGCATGAAATTATTATTAGCTGAATGTTCATAGTGAGGATGGGTAGGTGTGGGGGTGGGGATGGGAGAGGTGGGGGAGACATTTGGTGTAGAAGTTTCCTCCCCTCTGATCCTAATAGTTGACATGAATGATATTTTTGAGTGTCATGTGTCTATCTGTCTGCACACTTCCCTCTATACCACAAAGAGTTTATGTGAGGGAACCGGGTCAGTCAGGATTATCTGAAGGCCACAGGATCGAAGCTATTCAGGGTTAACTGAATACTTGAGAGTAGGCTGCCACCAGAGTTGCTGGGGTTGCCCAATCGCCTGGAGGGTTAACTCTTCAGGTGTACAGAATAACATACAGCCAGATACCAGCTTGATATCCCATTTTTTTTTTTTTTGGGGAGCGCTTTACCAGTATAATGCATTATTGCACCAATACAGTGCAGCAATGCAATGCTATGAGGGCCACCCACTGGAGGTAAGGCTTAAACTTACATCATAATAGATACTTACATAATTGTCATAGAGAGTAGAAAGAATGAATGTGTAATGTTTTAGCTTGAAACTATTTAAATAATGCCATTCTTTGTCATACTGATCTTTGTTCAGTTCATTTCATGTATTAAATTGTGTGTGACATATTATATTGCACAGAGCAGCAGTTCTCAAAGATCCTGGTGGTAGCATACTAGAGTCACATCCTGTGGGTCCATCACCTTCCAGAACCTGAGGTTGAGCCATGCATGCAGCTAATTACTAATACAACATCATTTACAACAGTTGCATTGCCCTTCATCAAAGAAGTACCATAAATGGGTTACTTCACCTAATGGTGAGTGAAGGAACCTGGAACTTTTGTCATCAAAGTAATGAAATATTAAATCAGATTAAAATCTTTAAGGTGGTTCCACACCATTCCATAATAGCTAGATGTTACATGTTTTGTTTGTTTTTGTGTGTATATGTCTGAGAGAGTAAGATAATTAACAATTGTGGCTGTTAATAAATGAGAAAATGTGTTATTATATATATATTATATTATATTTTAGGAGAATTTGGCACAGTGTACAAGGCCAGATACAGAAATCAATTTGTTGCTGTGAAAGTGCTAAAAGGTAAGTAAGAAATTGATAAGTATTAAATGTGTTGTTATATTCATGTTTATATAAACATATATGTGCCACTTCAATATGATGGATAAAACTGAAGTGGAATCGATAATTGTTTGGTGGCTAACTTACTGAAATCACAATCGTAAATCATACTATAATAATTTGCAATTGTTATGCATCATACCTTCTATATTCACCAGCTATTTCAGGTACCATTGAAGTTAGAATGGTTGTTGAAGAAATCATGCACATGGCTCATATTTCACACCCGAGCATTCTGAGCATGATTGGTGTAAGTGTGGACAATCATTTCTCCCCGTGCATCGTCATGCCATTCATGTGGAATGGAAGTCTTGATCGCTACTTGAAAATAGATGAAAACCAAGAGAATTATTTCTTCCCAGTTAATACTAAAGCAAACAAAACTAATGTGGTATGTTCATTATACCACTATTTTAACATAATAGTCTAATTCTATATATAGCTCACACTCAAAACTACTGAATTATTTGAAATAATTATACAAATATAGCTAATATAATATATTGCATTTTACTTCAATTTAGAAGCTTAGACCTAGAGTGATATTCAAATCATTATTTTTAAAATGTATTATCTTGAGATGTTACTCAATAATAGTCATACCAAGTGTATTCATTGCATATAAAAATGTAACTTTTCTGTAAATAGGAAAGAGCTACTGGGAAGTTGCTGGAGATGTGCCTGCAAATAGTCCAAGGGATGTCATACTTGAGTAGTAAGAGAATTATCCACCGTGATTTGGCAGCAAGAAACTGTATGTAAGTCACAAGGGGGTCAGGGGGGCAACTCAGTGACATTGTTATGGGAAAACAAGTTATTAGTTATTGCAGCAAGTAGAGTATTAATTGACTTCTTAATAGGTTTCCATTCAACACTATATACATGTAAAGTTATAAGTATTATTGTAGTGAGCCAGTTGTAATATGAAACTTACTATAGCAGTAATTTGAAATGAACCGTTAATGCTCATTAAATAGTTTGCGGAAGTACTAACTTCCAAATTAAACTCTGCTTTAGAGTGTTGTTTAGTTCAATATCAGTGATGAACTAAACAACAGTCAAAAAAATACATAACTTTTGTCAATGGACATTTTTCACCCTGTGCTAATTGCTTATATCAGGAAATATTTATGAATAGATATGTAATTGCCAACAATTGGTAAACTGTACCCACCTTATCAAGCATTTAATAGCATTTCATTGCAATAAACGTTGCCCACAAACACGTATTGCTGTCCAACACTGACATTAACATTAACTATAAACTACAAACCAATGAAATTAACGAATATTATTATATCAGACAAAATCACTGAGTTGTGTGCTCATTAAAGTTCAACAATTTATCACACGTCACAACTTCTTATAAATAATTCCAATAGCAAGGTAAAATTAAAACCTTCAATTGATACAAGTTAATTGTTGCCATTGCAAGATCTGTGTGCAAAATATAAAATAAAATAAATGTTATTAAGTATGCCTTTATATTCTAGCTCCTATTCACCTAGTTTAGGAAGGTATCACTCAGTCCATTTAGTCATAAAAACACAAGTATGTAGCTAGTCATTGACCATTACTTTTAGCTAGCAAATATGGAATTCTACTACTAGTAATAGTTTCTATTATATTATGTTTAAAGCATAATGACCAATAGCTTTTGATAAAATCACTCAGCTGATAAAGCACAATTAAGTTTTTTAAATCCATGTGGTAAAGGGTTTTCAATGTCATAGCAGTAACTACTGCAACATTTTGGGAATAGAAAAAAAGCAGTTCTAAAAAATATTACACAGTTTTGATGCTAAACAAATTTTGTTTGCTGCTGTAGTAACTAATGAAACTAGGGGAAATCTCAAATGCTGTCTTTTTAAGGCAGAAGATAATTTTTGATAAACAGTAGCTTATATACACTATAGCAAGTACCACGGCACACAGTGACACTTAATGTAATAGCTTTTGACAATTATGAATGCAGTAGCATGAGATATTTTCTATCTCTCCCTACTACTTAATTTAGTTACATCAGTTTCTCTGTCTTGCCCTCTTTCTTCCTGAGTCATTTCAGCTCTTCTTACCTTCTCCTAGCTCTTTCTTCTTGAGTCATGAATCCCCTTCTACCTTGCCAACTTTTTCTATCTCTCCATCTTACTTCTCAGACTCTGTCCTTCTAGTTTGTGAAGCTACTGCCTTCTCCAACTTACTTTTAGCTAAATTTAGTCTTCTTTCTGATTGCCTTGTTTTCAATCGATGATGATGCTTTACCATGTTAGCTCTTTGCGTTCCTTTACCAAATGGGCTCAGCACATGAATTATTGATAAATACACACACCATTGTTACTATAGGTCATCATTGGTCATCAGGCGAAAATATACAGTGTGTCTTTATTGCTCTAAAAGTGCATTATTGTTATTAGAAAATTATAATAATAAAATGAATTAATTTCTAGTATGCATCAGTATTTCATCTTTTTTGTCCTTGTCTTTGTTTTGCTCCAGTGGTCATATGGTATCACATTATGGGAAGTATTTAGCTGTGGTCAAAACCATATTCCTATATTAAGCAAAGATGTCCTCCAAAATATAAAAAATGGATACCAAATGAAGAAACCTTCAAAAGCCGCCTGCAATGATACTATGTAAGCAAAATAATATGATGACAGCTACACTTTTAGGAAAACCACATGATATCAAGACTTATAATTTACCTTTGTGTGCACTAGATTAATTATTGAAATGCTCTCATAATCGAAATGAATTAAGCACATTTGCTAGTCTTAGAGCAGGCATAAATCTCTAAATTATTTGTTTTAATATTATTTGTCAAACTTACAATTCAATGAATCATAGAAAACTTTTATATCTAAGAATATAGGATGATGCTTTTACTAGTCATAATTAAATAATAAGAGCCTTAAAAATTTTTGAAAATAAATGAGTTCATTACAAGCTATTTGATGAAAATATTGATAACATTTTTTTAAACACCGCATATTATACTAAAATAATAATTATGTTTAACTTTAGTCTAATAATGAAATCGACAAATAGACAATTATGTGCATATTATAAGCAAGTTTTAATAAAGAAAAATTTCATAATTAATCGACGATATAGCTAGCTGGGCTGATGGCAAAGTAACTTAGTTATCAGAGATTGTTTGCTTGTGGGTTAACACTCATGTTAAGATGAACTCCATTGGAAGCCTCATATGTGCAAAGTGGTGAAAAATTTGAAAATGTTTCATGCAAGTTAAATTTAAGTTATGTAACAGAAACAAGCATTCCTACTCATTAAAGCATTATCTTTCAATAGCAAGCCACCAATTTTATACTTCTAAATGTTAATTGCCCCACCTTCCCTAATATATTATAACTTTGTTGATGAGTACACGGATAAGTAACTATGACATTTTAACAGTAAAGTTTCCTTAAGTTAACTCAATGATTAATATTTCTATAGATATGATGTAATGGTTTCTTGTTGGGCTTTGGAACCAGCAGATAGACCAAACTTTCAATCTCTGGAAAAACTGGTGTCATCTCTGCTAACCAATTTAAAGGACTATCTTCCACTGGTGAGCCTGAATTATCTGATACTAAGAAATATAATTATATCCCACAATTTGTGGTTTATAGAATGGTAGAAGATATTTATAAAGGAAATAAAGTGTGACTTATTAGACACAGTATTTGAAAATCTCTCTATTCAGTCTACGTTCAATTTTTTGTATCACTTAACAATCATTTTCAACTTGAAACTGGTGTGCACAACTTGAAATAAACACAAACAAAATGTGTTATAAACTATATCCTATTCTTAGATTTCATAGGAAATTGAACTAATTGAATCGTGGAGCCGGCATAATATGTTAAGCTTGGTCTCTTCATTTCATTAATCTCTGTGCAAACAGACAATAATAATGCAATGCGTTGGACACTGAGAAGACTTACTCTCAGGAAAAACCCACTTGTTCCTATTTCTGAGTTTGATCCACAGCAAAACTGCAGCCAATATGGCTACAATGCCAATGATGAAGAAAGCGGCTACCACACCACTTAAAATACTGACTGTCGGTAGTCCAGTGTCATTCACTATTGCTATTGTTGTGGAGTCAATAGGAATAGGTGTTGATGTAGCTGGTGATCTTGAGTTGTTAGTTGTGTGTCCTTGAGGTGTAACTAATATTTCTGTACATTACACAGCAATTATAATTATTTGTCTATAAATTTCCTGTAATATTATTTCATATACTATTATAATTATAGTTGTATTTGTTTGTCATATTATTGTAATTCTATCCAAGATTTTGCTGGCTTAGTTGATATTATACAGGTTGGAATTCATTAATGTAAGAAACTAGGATAGCTTAAATCACGCTGGAAATTATAAAGCAATATGTATTTAGTATACGTAGATGTACAAGAATGCATAATCACATGATTTTAGAATACAATCAATAAAAACTCACAGGAATAGCAATAAAATAAAAACATTAAAACCTACTGACTCTACTGTAGATAGTATACTGCCTTTAAGTGATTAAAATTACAATTAATTAGTTATACATTTCATTCACTTTATAGCTACTATTTTGTAGTATGGAGTGAATAAACAACAAAATTCTTATTGTGATTAGCATGCGATTAGCATAATCAAAACAAACAAAAATATTGTCTGAGAAGTAAGTAAAATGGTAATATGCAAGAGTAAACAGAAGCACATGAAATAGAAGATACTTAGGAAAATAATTACCTCCGTTTAGTTTCACTGAAATAGTCCTGAATGGCTTAAACTTCCCATAAGTGAGGAATCCACATCTCACATATTGCTATACATCTATTTATTGTTACACTTTAATTGCAACCAAATGTTTAGGAAACTCTAGTATTCATCCTTTTTTTGCAATTTTACTACTATCATTCTCTGCTTAGTTTTTGTTTTGTCATTAAGGCTAGCCTTAATAATAGCTCTAGTAGCTAGTTGGTGACACCTAATATTAGCAAACCTGATATTAGCAAACAATATTTTTAATGCATGATAAAAAATTACAGCTTAATATAATTGACAATTTGTACTATTCATTAATACAGCATTTCAACACTAGGGAACTAAAGAGTAGAAATTTAGAGGTGTTATCAATCTAATTCAAAGCATTTTGGTACATGTAAAGTGCTTTTGAGTATTTTTTGGTGTTATTATAGCAACTATGCCTTTATCAAGTTCTGACTCTTCATAAAAACTAGATTGAAACTTTCTCACTGAAATGGGTCTGGAAAAAAGCAAACGAAAAATATGAAAATATCTTAGTTGTCGCAAAGGATTCGAAGAAAAACTGTGAAGGTCTTGGAAGTTGATGGTTGTCACAGCTCTGTGGTTAGAGCACTGGTGGCTAAAACCAGTGGCCCTGGGTTCGAATCCCCGGTGACAGCTAAGATTTGTTTCACATTTTTCCTTTGCTTTTTTTTCCTAACCCCTTTAAGTGAGAAAGTTTCAATCTAACTATGTGAATGAATGTTAATACTAATAGAACAGGACCAGTCACATGTTATATTATTAGAATTTATTATAATTATAGAAATTTTGGCAAGAGACTACTGGTTCTATCAAGTACAAAAAAGAACACAGCATTTTTTGTCAAATTTATTAATGAGACGTAACAGTGCATTTAGCTAGATATTAATTTCTACCTAACTAATAGGTCTAGGAGCTACATTAATTCAATTGATCTAACAATTAATGTAGCTGATTAAAATTAATGCAAAGGTAGGCGTGTTTCAATTAGTAGACAACAGTGTACTTATGTGACCGAATTATGTATTGAAATAACGACTTCGCTAGAAGCATAATAACCTTCAATGCAATTTACATAAATGAAGTGTATGTACTTATTGTAGTCATTGCTTTAATGACTATTTTGTTTAAAACACAATCTGTTCTAAAGGAATTTAATAGTTACATGTTTGTGTGTAGTGCACAAGACATGTTCTATATGACACAATTGCAAGATAATTTAATACATTAACATAATATAATAGATAGTCAACTTCACACTTACCATCTATTCTGTATGCTCTTGTTAGGATATCTAATAATTCTGATGAAGTGACCCATTCTGTCTGGCAAACTGAATACCATCAATATGGTTTCCAGCATTGAATCCTATGAGGTATTGGATATCTTCAGGTAGATGGTGCGTGTTATTGTAAGAAACTTAGACAATGTCAAATATTACGATATAATGCAAATATATATATATACATATATTGCTCAAGCACACCACTAGTAATTGTTGTTAAAAAGGAACCCCCACTTTACCAAGTTTGCTTGTGCCTGCAAAATTATATTTAAAGTAATAGTAACTATGGTGAAGTTAGTAGTGTATGCCTTGCTAGCTAAAATTATTGATGTTAAGTATTTTTGTAAGAACCTTTAATACTGAAATTATCACTACAATTCCCTGATTTTTAAGATTTTCCTTATCAATTAAATCACTGGTCTAAAATATTTAATAGCAAATAGATGTTACACCCACTAATGGTACAAAAACTAGACAATGACTACAGGGTCTGATTGCTAAGATATCATAAAATATGTTTATTTTGATGTGTCCTCAGGCCTTTAGGCGGTCATAGTGTTGTATATTGTGGGAAGTGATCCATTCTCCCTGTTGTGTCTCTGCTTGTTCCTATGCACAATGATTCAAGCAAGCACCTCTGGATCAAATTCACCTTAGTATTATTCCAATCAATTTGATGGTTTCTTCTCATAACATTTTCTGACAAAGCTGAAATGTTATATATTATAACGAATGATGTTAGAGTTCTTTGATGCTCCTTAACTCCATGAAGTGGCGTAGGACCTGTTTGGCCAATATATACATTTTTTTTGCAGGTGCCTCAAGTGATCTGATAAGCACCACCATTTCTTTCATTCATTGGTATGGGAGTTTAAGGATATAATAATATTTGCCTGAGAGGTTTGTAGCTGGTCATTATATTAAGAGGAGTCTACATAAAATTTTCAGTAATTAATACAAATTCATTATAATGTACCTCCTAACTTGTCTCTACAGTGTATCTTCTGACATGCCTACTTGCTTCATTTCTGTGAAAGTCTTAAAATCTATTTAATTCTTAGCAAGCTAGCTGCTTAGCTAAATTGTGCACAATTAAATACATCAAATGCTTGACGGTCACTTATATATTACTATTAACTGGTTGTATAACTACTATTATATACAGTATTTGTTGTAACATTTTTTTCCTTCAGTATTTGTATGTCCTGTAGAGTGTTTCACTTAAAAAAAATACAAAAAAAATAGTACAAACATCTAACATAACTAATGTGAAATAATTAGTTCATCAAAATTTTAATTGATGACCACCAAATTTATCTCATACTGGACAGTTTACTTTGCTAAATCAAGTGCTGCTGTAATTTGTGCTCAAAAATTACTGCCAAATGCTATTATTTGCTATAGCAATTAGTTAATTTCAATCATACTTTATCAAAATATAGAATAATTTTCAACTGTCTTTTTGCTATTAATAATAACGCATTCCAATATATGAATAGTAGCAATGAGTAAATCTTAGAATAGAATATAGTTTCTAATATATTTAGTTTGTGTATATTTCAAATTGTGCACAAGAGTTCCAAGTATAAAATGATAGTTTAGTGATACAAAAAACAATTGAATACAGACTGAATAGAGAGGTTTTCAAATACTGTATCTAATATGTCACACTTTATTTTCTTTGTAAATATCTTCAACCATTCTATAGTCTGCCAATTGTGGGATATAATTAGATTTCTTAGTATAAGATAATTCAGGCACCAGTGGAAGATAGTCCTTTAAATTGGTTAACAGAAATGACACCATTTTTTCCAGAGATTGAAAGTTTGGTCTATCTGCTGGTTCCAAAGCCCAACAAGAAATCATTACATCATATCTATAGAAATATTAATCATTGAGTTAACTTAAGGAAACTTTACTGAGTTACTTAATCGTCTGCTCATCAACAAAGTTATAATATATTAGGGAAGGTGGGGCAATTAACATTTAGAAGTATAAATTTGGTGACTTGCTTTTGAATGAAAATGCTTTAATGAGTCGAAATGCTTGTTTCTATTACATAACTTGGATTTAACTTGCATGAAATCATTTTCAAAATCTTTCACCACTTTACACATATGAGGCTTGTAATAGGGTTCATCTTTACGTGAGTATCAAACCCAAAAGCAAATAATGTCTGATAACCAAGTTACTTTGCCATCAGTCCAGCTAGCTATATCGTAGATTAATGATGCAATTTTTCTGTATTAAAACTTGCTTACAATATGCACATAATTATCTATTTGTCTATTTCATTATTAGACTAAAGTTTAATATATTTTAGTATATGCGGTAAGGTATAACATGTTATCAATATTTTCATCAATTTGGTAGTAATTAACTCGTTTATTTTCAAAATAATTTTAAGGCTCTGATTATTTAATTATGACTATCATCCTATCTTCTTAGATATCAAAGTTTTCTATGATTCATTGAATTGTAAGTTTGACAAATAATATTAAAACAAATTATTTAAAGATTTATGTCTGCTCTAAGGCTAGCTAACGTGCTTAATTCACTTCGATCATTAGAGCTTTTCACTTGTAATTAATCTAGTGCACATAAAGGTAAATTATAAGTCTAGATATCATCTGGTTTTCCTAAAAGTGTAGTTGTCATTTGTATTATTTTTTCTTACATAGAATCATTGCAGGCAGCATTTGAAGGTTTCTTCATTTGGTATCCATTTTTTACATTTTGGAGGACATCTTTGTTCATTATATCTGGATATGGTTTTTGGCCACAGCTAAATACTTCCCATAATGTGATACCATATGACCACTGGAGCAAAACAAATACAAGGACAAAAAAAGATGAAATACTGATGTAAATAACGAATTCATTCATTATTATTATTTTAATTTACAAATCATGATAATGCTCTTTTAGAGCAATAAAGATACACTGTATATTTTGCCTGACGACCAATGATGACCTACAGTGACAACCGTGTGTGCATTTGTCAATAATTCACGAGATGAGCCCAGTTGGTAAAGGGTAGTCAAGAGCTAACATGGTAAAGCATCATCATCTATTGGAAACAAGGCAATCAGAAAGAAGACTAAATTTAGCTAAAAGCAGGTTGAAGAAGGTCGTAGCTTCAAAGCCATCGTGACTAGAAGGACAGAGAGCCTGAGAAGCTGGAGAGATAGGAAAAAATTGGCAAGGGACAAGGGGATTCAGGACTCAAGAAGAAAGAGCTACGAAAAGGGAAGAAGAGCTGAGATGACTCAGGAAGAAAGATGGCAAGATAGAGAAACTGATGTAACTAAATTAAGTAGTAGGGGATAATAAGAAGGGATAGAAATATCTCCTGCTACTGCAATCATAATTGTCAAAAAATATCTTCTGCCTTAAAAAAGACAGCATTTGACGCTTCCCCCAGTTCCATTAGTTACTATAGCAGCAAACAAGTTTTGTTTAGCGTCAAAACTGTGTTATATTTTTTAGAATTGTTTTTTTTCTAGCCTCAAAAAGTTTCAGTAGTTGCTACTATGACATTGAAAACCCTTTACCTTATGAATTTCAAAAACTTAATTGTGCTTTATCAGTTGAGTGCTTTTATCTGAAGCTATCGGTAATTATGCTTTATACAGATATAATAGAAACTACTACTATGTGGGAAACATGTAAGAAGTAGAATTCCACAGTTTATAGCTAAATGTAATGGTCAATGAATAGCTACATACTTGTGTTTTTGTGACTAAATGTACTGATGATGCCTTCCTAAACTAGGTGAATAGGATCTAGAATATAAAGGCATACTAAATAACCTTTTTATTTATTTTTTGCACACAGATCTTGCAATGGCAACAATTAACTTATATCAGTCTTAAGGTTTTACCTTGCTTGTGAATTATGTATAAGAAGTTGTGGCATGTGATAAATTGTTGAACTTCAGTGATACAATAATATAGACACACACGAATCAACAATCATGACGCAGGTTAACCAACATTGTAGTCTGATTGGTGGTTTATGATGTATAATATATTATTTGAGATTATGTGTTACAATGAATCTTTATTGACTTACTACATCTGAAGCTTCAGAAAACTTTAAACTGACTATACTTTCTATTGCCATCCATCGGACTGGAAGTTTTTCTGGTGAGTCATCATCGATCAATTTGAAGTAGTCTTTGTCTTCAGATATAGTTACTGCAAGCCCAAAATCAGCCACCTTAATGTTGCCATTAAAATTAACCCTATTTAATAGAAATGTATTTAAAAAATGCATCATTTGTTACTTTAACTTTAATGCGCACACAACTCAGTGCTTTTGTCTAATATTCGTTAATTTCATTGGTTTGTAGTTTATAGTTAATGTTACTGTCAGATTTGGGCAGCAATACGTTTTTGTGGGCAACATTTAATGCAATGAAATGCTACTAAATGCTTAATTAGGTGGGTACAGTTTACCAATTGGTGGCAATTACATATCTATTCATATAATATTTCCTGATATACTCAATTAGTTTAGTTTCTTATGCAGACTGTAAGGTTAAAAGTCAGTAAGTTATGTCTTTATTTGGCTGTTGTTTAGTTCAACTAAACACTCTAAAGCAGAGTTCAATTTGGAAGTTAATACTTTGCAAAGAATTTAATGAGCATTAACCAATTAATTATCTATCATTGCATCTCAGGTTTGTAATGTAGTATAGCTATGTGTACAGCATAACTATGTGTGGTTATAATATAAAGTTTATCAGATAAACCTTGCTACAAAACACTTCAAGTTTATCAAATGTTGTTTTCATATAAAATTTTAAAACAACATCTATAATTCATGATTATTTGATACTTTGTATTAAGCTGAAGTCTTCTCGAGAGGTTTATTGATTCTACTGTGGATTCAGGACTTCAAAGATGCAGGAAACACAAGTGTATCTCCAATTTCCATGCTGATCCAAACATTGGAATATTAATAGTATTGTAAAGTTCATGATACCTGGTCACAAAGAATTGTATTGTAAACTCATAACTAGCATGGTGAAACTAAGCAACGTAAAGTGGCACCCCAAGGACGCTACGAGATACCAAAAAACTTCGTACCCTTAGGCATCCTCCCATCCACTGTTGAAAACTGGAGCGTGCAGGACTTTCAATCCATTGAGCAATAGCAAGAGCAAGCTTTTACTTACTATAGTAAGTTTCATATTTCAACTGGCTCACTACAATAATACTTACAACTTTACATGTATAGTGTTGAATGGAAAACTATTAGAAGTCAATTAATACTCTACTTGCTGCAATAACTAATAACTTGTTTTCCCATAACAATACATACATAATTGGTAATTTACATGTCACTGAGTTGCCCCCCTGACCCCCTTGTGACTTACATACAGTTTCTTGCTGCCAAATCACGGTGGATAATTCTCTTACTACTCAAGTACGACATCCCTTGGACTATTTGCAGGCACATCTCCAGCAACTTCCGAGTAGCTCTTTCCTATTTACAGAAAAGTTCCATTTTCATATACTATGAATACACTTGGTATGACTATCATTGAGTAACATCTCAAGATAATACATTTTAAAAATAATGATTTGAATATCACTCTAGGTCTAAGCTTCTAAATTGAAGTAAAATGCAGTATATTAGCTATATTTGTATAATTATTTCAAATAATTCAGTAGTTTTGAGTGTGAGCTAAATATAGAATTAGACTATTACGTTAAAATAGTGGTATAATGAACATACCACATTAGTTTTGTTTGCTTTAGTATTAACTGGGAAGAAATATTTCTCTTGGTTTTCATCTATTTTCAAGTAGCGATCAAGACTTCCATTCCACATGAATGGCATGACGATGCACGGGGAGAAATGATTGTCCACACTTACACCAATCATGCTCAGAATGCTCGGGTGTGAAATATGAGCCATGTGCATGATTTCTTCAACAACCATTCTAACTTCAATGGTACCTGAAATAGCTGGTGAATATAGAAGGTATGATGCATAACAATTGCAAATTATTATAGTATGATTTACGATTGTGATTTCAGTAAGTTAGCCACCAAACAATTATCGATTCCACTTCAGTTTTATCCATCATATTGAAGTAGCACATATATGTTTATATAAACTATATATGAATAATAACAATACATTCAATAGTTATCAATTTCTTACTTACCTTTTAGCACTTTCACAGCTACAAATTGATTTCTGTATCTGGCCTTGTACACTGTGCCAAATTCTCC